>JGI24916J38487_100259_pt1 | contig 33919 bp, 21 predicted proteins | sample LinPfosmplate4_FD_38487 | JGI IMG/M metagenome (IMG submission 38487) | reverse complement strand
TCGAGCTCGGTACCCGGGGATCCCACAACGAAGAAAGCTGCGAATAAGAAACTCGTACCTCGTAAACCAAATGAAAATCAAAAACGAACGAAGTATTCCAAATCTAACCTCGCTTGGATTTATAAGAATAAACCTGAGTGCGAACACCTAGAGAACAATAAACGATTCATGAAAGATCTCAAAAGGTATTACCGTTGCTTAGATGATCTGATTAAAGAAATGAATCTATAATAAAATATAATGGAAATCAAAGTACTTGATCACGGCTTCGTCCGATTGGTCGACCATATGCCCAGAGAAAATCTCGATAATTCAATCGTACAAGCCGCACGGGTATCGTATGGAGACGGAACCAAGACTTCTCGGGGTGATACAGGACTTTTACGATATTTACTCCGCCATTGGCACACGACTCCATTTGAGATGGTCGAATTCAAGTTTCATATTAAGATGCCCATTTATATTGCTCGGCAACATCTGCGTCATAGAACAGCGAGTGTGAATGAGATGTCCGCTAGGTATTCAATTGTTCCGAAAGAATATTACGAACCTTCCGAACTTAGGGGTCAGTCAGAGATAAACCACCAGGGATCGGAGGGTGTGGTGAACATTGATCAAAATGGTATGCATTCGCATTTGGAAAATTCGTTCGACATTTACGAGAAACTTCTAGAAGATGGATGCTGCCGCGAGCAGGCCAGGGGAAATCTTCCTCAATCGACATACACGGAATTCTATTGGAAGATTAACCTTCATAATCTCATGCACTATCTCCATCTTCGAATGGATTCTCATGCACAGAAAGAGATTCAGGATTACGCACGAGCTATCTACGATCTCATAGAGCCTCTCGTACCCATCACCATGAGGGCGTTTAAAGATTTCAGGGTAGACGCTATTCAACTCACGGGTCCAGAAATCAGGGCTCTCAAACACGGAGAGATCATCAAATCTCCCGGGGAGCGCAGGGAATTTGAAGCGAAGTTAGAACGCTTAAATTTAAATATCGATACAAAGTAAAATGCTCGCCATCACAAATACAATGACCGTATTCGCCGCTGACAAGAAAAATAAGGGGTTCAAAAAGCTTAGTAAGAAGATTCAAAAGGAACGTGATACTGACGTGGATAAGATCAAAGAGAAGGTCTCTGATATTTTCCGTGATGAACAGAATCGCATGAAGGGATACCTCGAGGAACATAACAAGCTCATTAAAAAGACAGACAAGCCCAAGAAGAATGGTAAGAAATCTATTGATTTTTACGAAAAGTAAACCACAAGGTACACAAAACAAAAAACATAGCTAAAGGTGGGTTGTCCCCAAATTTCTCAGCCAATAGAGCGCATACCACGCTGTATTGGACGATCTTAATTTCCTGTCTCGTTTTGATCATAGTACGTTTCATAAACCCCCTCGATTTTTGAAGTCCCGATACAGCTGTATTTATTTTACCTATCGTCCCGGGAATCTCTGTCGTCTTCATGAATATATCACCAATATTCACAGATTCTATTATCTGCTGCTGAATGAGAGGTTCCAAATATGTGAAATAGTTAAAATCCGGATCCAATTTGATACATATACCCTCTATAGTTGAGAAGGCTTTTGCGAGGTACACAAAACTGCTAGGTACGACGAACGGTTTTTCAATCGCAAGTTGCGCGGCGAGATCATCGTTCACGATCCCAGAACCATCTAGGGTCTCCAAGTACCCCAGAATGTTTTCAAAGAACAATTCAATATCCGAAACATCCGAAGAAGTCGGAACAATCACACCTAATTTAACGAGTGTATCGACGATACCACCGGTATCACGGGTGATTATAAAACCAAAAAGTTTTGTGAATCCATCTCTTAATTCTTCGGACAATGGCACGAGTAATCCGAAATCATAAAATACAAGCTTTCCTTTTGGTGAAAATCCCAAGTTACCCGGATGCGGATCGGCGTGAAATAGACCATTGTCCATAGTTTGAATCACGTATGCATTTATAAGGGCTTCGCATATCTTCTTCTTATTCACCTTCTTATCTGTAATCTCAGTCAGTTTCACTGATGGTACATATTCCATGACGATCGTTTCATCGTCTGAATACTTTTTATACACTTTAGGAACTTTCACCCAGTCGACATCTTTCATACTTTTACGAAATTTTATAGCATTGTTAATCTCCTGTTTGTAATTCGCCTCTCCCAAGAGATATTCTATTGACTCATCTAGAACTAAACCTGAACTATTTCCCGTGTCGATACCAATGCGCTCTAAAAACTGCACTATACCACGTATAGTATCTGTATCCTCTTTCATGAGATCCAAGATTCCTGGACGTTTTATTTTTACAACAACTTTTTGGCCGTTTTGTAACACGGCCATATGAACCTGACCTATACTCGCAGATTTGAACGGTACAGGGTCAAATTCTTTAAAAATATCGTGTTTTACATCTATATCAATTTTACATGGGGGGACGTCATCTTGTAATGTCTCGAGCTGCTGAATGAATTCGGGTGAGTACAGGTCGGCGCGTGTGGACGCAATTTGTCCTAATTTTACAAATGTCGGTCCGAGCTCTATGAGACGATCCTTCGTCCATCGTCCCAGCTCAGCTTGATCTTTTGTTACATTTTTCCGAATAAGAAACTCCGATGCAAACCTCCACGTTTTATATTTACGCGTGTTATGGTTTACTCTTTTGGGCAAGATGTTCAACGAACATAGAGCCATCTTATTACATACGGATAAATTTATCTCTCTAACCTAGATTATTTTTTTCTTGGAGTAATTTACATGGAGTCTGATAAGAAAGAAGACTGTTACGATGTTAACCCGGTCGTTAATTGGAAATGTATATGGTTTACATTTGCTTTAGCGGGTGGATATTGGTTTTTACCTAAAAAGAATAAATGGATTTTGTTAGCGCTTTTGTATTTTCCGTATATCATGTTAGCGTTTTATGATCACCATTACGATTGTAAGCGAAATATGGGGCCCACATACCTCGCCATGTTCTACCATTGGGCGAAACCACAAGAATCTAAACAAATTAAGGATTATAAAAATTGGTGCCCGGAAATAAAATCCAAAGTCTTAACACTGGATTTAATTATTTTAACTATAGCCATCGGAATGTTTCCATATTTCCTTCGATGGATTCCAAAATAGTTTATTTCGATGTAAGTAAAATAAAGAAAACTTCACAGTAATATGTATGCCACTTCCAGATATATCACTTAAGAGAATTAATTGTGTATGTCATGTTCATACACCCATGTTTGAGTACAATAACAAAAAATATATACGATTGACCATACCAGATGGTACCACGTTCAACGTGCGCTCGGCGCAGTCGCGCGTTTTTCCAAAAAATCCTAACGTCGATAACCCCCTAGATGGCAACGTTCTCACGGTTAAAGTTCCTTTTAGGTACCGTCGCGTCACGTGTTCGTATGAGGGTGCCCCTGTCCAATCACTTAAAAAATCCGATAAGGTAGAAATAACTACCGATTTTACGGGAGCCTGGAACGTAGGTAATCATAGTGGATACACATGGAAGTTGAGTAATATAAAGCTTCTAGACTCGATTATCGTATGAAACTCACACGATCTGGGTGTGTAGTTCCGGATACATCGGAAATAAAAAAAGAACTCACGGTTCGCCCGATCGTTAATGCAGATTTTGGTGTAGCACCTCCCTCGTTTAAGGTGTTCAGAAAGGCAAAATCTGGATTATGCGTGCCGAGATATTACGCAGAAGAAAAGTTTGGAAAGTTGGTCGAAGATATCCGACCTAAGCCAGAAAAGATTAAAATATCTTTTAAAGGAAAATTGAGAGATGAAACACATCAAAACGAAGCACTTTCTAAAGCTATTGAAGCGGGTCATGGAATCTTATCGTTACCATGCGGTTTCGGCAAGACGACCGTATCCCTGGCCATAGCTTGTAAACTCGGATATCGAACGATGATTGTCGTTCACAAGGAGTTCCTGGCGAACCAATGGAAAGAACGTATTCAACAGTTTTGCCCAGGTGCATCCATAGGTATTGTTCGACAGAATAAGAAAGAAGTGAACTGCGATTTTGTGATCGCCATGCTTCAATCACTCTCGTTGAAAGAATATTCGTTCGAAGACTTTGATAGTATAGGAACACTCATAGTCGATGAAGCACATCATATCTGTGCGAAGGTATTTTCACAATCCCTGTTCAAATTGTGTCCTAAACATACGTTCGGGTTATCCGCGACTCCAAATAGAAAGGATGGACTCACTAAAGTTTTACACTGGTTTATGGGTCCAACATTCTTTTCAGTAGAACGCAAAAACCAGGATCAGGTGGACGTTTTTCCACTCGTATACACGTGTCCAAGATTTGAAGACCCCCCTCCGTGCACACGTTTCGGTAAACTTTCACTTCCCACCATGATCACAGAACTCACAGAAATGCCTGATCGAAACAGAATGATCTTACAGACGATCAAAGATGTTGTAAAAACGACGCGACAAATTTTAGTTCTCAGCGATAGACGGTTTCATTGTGAATTTCTACACCAAAAGTTTAAGACGACATCGGGTTTATACATGGGTGGAATGAAAGAAGCAGATTTAGCTGAATCCAGTAAAAAGCAAATCATATTCGCGACATTCAGTCAGGCACACGAAGGACTCGATATACCGAGCCTCGATACAGTTATTCTCGCCACACCCAAATCCGACATTGTACAGAGTATAGGTCGTATCATGCGCGAAACGAAGGGTAAAAAGAACAACCCTCAGATTTATGATGTGGTGGATCACTGGTCCGTATTTTTTGCCATGTATAACAAACGTTTACGTGTATATCGACAGGGTGGATTTAATATACCCGATCAACCGAAGGAAGATACGGGTGACTTTCTCCCCGGAAAATGTCTCATACAACTATAAGAATGGGACGTTGTTCGGTCGGACGTGCCACACAAAAATACACTGGCGGAGGGGGTGGTGGCGTGGATTTAAGTTCCATTCTCACCGCACATGGTGATATGATCTATGCAGATTCGACTGCAACGGCCGCCAATGTATCTATAGGACAGACAGCAGGACATGTTTTGACTATCATAGCACCCGGTGAAGTCGGTTGGCAGGGTGTATCTGGGTCTTCGGGTCAAGTTGGTACTCTGCAACAGGTTACGACTAACGCTCCTACGACCACTGTCACGACGCAATTTCTAAACACCGTAACATCTTTAACAACCAGTGGGAATGTATTAGTTGCAGGCAACGTGACGGCATCTAAATTTATAGGAAGTGGTTTAGAATTAACTGGTGTCGCACTTGTTACGGATTTAAATGATAATTCTTCTAGAATTAGTAGTCTTGAAACGGCGACTATAATTTCAAATTCTTCCACTATAACGACGGGCTTTCAAACCGGTGATATATTATACGCGAGCGCCGATAATGTACTCAATAAACTCGGTATAGGTTCTGTTGGGGAAGTTTTAAAAAGTGATGGAACCGTGCCGGTGTGGGGTACGGATATAGGTGGTTCTTCCGGTACCGCAGTATGGACAGCCACCGGTGTAAATGGAAGAATTCATTATTCTTCAGGTAATGTGGGAATAGGGGTCTCGAATCCACAGCATTTATTAGAATTACCTTCGACGGGTACAGTAAAGGCTGGATTTTTTATAGGTGATGGTTCGGGACTTTCTAATCTTCCTACGCCGGGGAGTCAATGGACCGGTACAACGACTCTACATTTCGATGGACCGGTTGGAATAGGAAATACAACACCTTTAACAACACAAACTTTACAGGTTGGATCAAATGTTTCTATAAATGATTCAGATGACGATAAAATAGTCGTGACAGGGAATGTATACGTAAGTAAAAATATACGAGTTTTAGATGATGTAGATTGTTTTCAGGTGAGAACTACCAACCTTTTTATCAAGAAACAAATCGTCTCGGCACAATCTGCTCGTTCGAGTTCTGCGATGGTCTTGTAATTTTTAATTCCCGTGTATATATAAATGGCAACGGGGACCGGTTATATATCACGGCCTACGCTATATGGTCAGGTTTATCCCGATGAAGACGTTGGTTGGGTATCAACGACAGGGTTTCCTGCCCATAAACTAGACGGAACCAAAATTAATGTTGGTATGGGATCGGCGGTTGATATTTCATTCGATACGAAACTATATTTCGTAGGTTCTAAAGACTTTGGAGGGGACTTTATAGGTGATAATCCTGCCGTTGGGGAAGAAATTATACAACTCGGTCGATTTGATATAGTACGATATACACCGCCGGGAGAATCTAACATTATAAGTAATGTATTTTCGAGACCTTTATACACGTTAATAGGAACGAAAGGATCTGGTGCCGCGGGATCAGCGTGGCCCGGGTACGATTATATTAAGTATCCACCGGTACCGGGCGTGGGGCCTTTTGGTGGGTTCCGAGAATCGTACCCTTCGGGGGAATTGGGTGCTTCTGTAAAATCGAATTGGGATGGTACGCGTGTAGTTGTAGGAGAGCCCGGCTGGGCGGCAAATCGCGTGCATGTACTTACTACAAGTGGTACGGTAACAGATGCACTAGATACTAGATGGGCGTCTGGAACGGTGACAGAAGCTATTATACAAGGTCCCACTGCAAGTGAATTTGGTCGTAGTGTTGCTATATCCAAAGATGCCGCTAATATAATTGTAGTCGGTGCTCCGAGACTTAATAAAATTTATGTTTACAAGGCTATAAGTAGTACAAATTGGCAATTGGTATACGAAAATGGAGACAATGGTATATATCAGAAAATTCGATACGACACGAATACGTATTATGACATGATTCCAGAATCACCGGGGGTGAGTCATGAATCGTTTAACAGATACGGGTATTCCGTCGACATAACAGCTGATGGTACGCGAATAGTTGCAGGCGCTCCCGGTAACGCCGTAAGACTTTTACATAATAGTAACTGCAAGTTTTTACCTAACACGTACGCAGCAGAAACTACAACTACTTCGGCAGTCCCACATACATATATAGATCGAGGATCACGTTTGGCCAACACGATGAGCTTGGCCAAATTCGGGCCTTTTGGGCGCGATAACTATTTACAATCTATAGCAACTTTGGGGTGGGTACGGGCTATTGAAAGTAAAAATGCTTCATGGGACCCCACTGTTCAAACTGAAACGTTTTACTCTCCGGGTGATGCGTTACCAGATGTATATTTTTCCAATACACTCACATTTACCAATTTTGTAGGGGAAGACACTTATGATCATTGGTTTTCTAATGATGGTCAGGTTATGACCAGCGACCCGTCGGTAACTGTGGAGGGTGAGAATATGTATATAGGATGGGCGGGTAATGAATATTCTAACGTGAATTATATTAGCGGAGGTGTTCACGTGTACGCGCGGTCGACACCGGGTGATTACAGTTCGGGGTGGTCGTATGTACAGTTCATTAAATGTCCTACGCCGGATTCTGCGGCAACGTTCGGATACGGAGCTCGATATGGTAGTGTTGGTGTAGTCGTTAGTGGTGATACGATGGCTATTTCTTCGCCAGGGTGGTGTTCTGCGTGGAGGAATCTTGGTGGATACCAGATCAGGAATAGCAGTGGTATTAGCTCGTCTATGTCACTCGATTATGCGTCTCAACCCGTACTTTTTGGTGCGGCTGATGGAGACTTAGCTGGTGAATCTGTTGTGATGCTCGATAGTGGAGAAGCTCTGGGTGCCGTGGGTTCGGGTGCAACTGCGGCGGCGGTAGTTGGTTCTCCGAATGGAAACAGTGGTACGGGGTGCGTCGATGTGTATATCTGGGGTGAAGATCCGTCCACTGTCATCACTTCTGCGGTATACGCAGATAAATTTAACGTATATGGTTCTCAATACACAGCGTACGGCCCACCTAGCCCTCTTCTGTTGAATGACACGTGGCAACGAGTCGGTACCACTATTACTCCACCATCGGACAGCTATGGACTGGGTAACAGTGAATTTGGTTACAGTATTGCAGCCTCGGGTGACGGTACGAGAATCGCTATAGGTGCACCCGGGATACCCGGAACTTATCCATACGACGGCGACGGGCGATACGGTGGATCTGTATACATTTATGATTGGGATAGTAGTACCAGTGCGTGGGTACTCGATACAAGAATTGTATCTCCAAACACCTCCGGATATAATAAAAATGGTAATGGTACTAATGGAAGATTTGGTCATTCTGTTTCTATGTCATCAGATGGTAATCGCGTCGTGGTAGGTGTACCTCATTACGGTACGTCGTCTTCAGGGTTGACGACGACGGGTAGAGTACATGTGTACGAACGCGACACGAACAACTGGACAGAAATGGACGGTGGTGTTGAATATACGCTCTGGGGAAACAACGGTGATTTAGCGTGTAGTGTTTTAGATTCCTCAAGTATTCAGCCTACAGCTAAATTTGGTCGTTCTGTTTCTATGTCTTCGGATGGTAATAGAATTGCGGTTGGAGCACCCGGTTATACTTGGTATGAATCTGGAAACCTGGCAAACCAAAATCCGGAACATGGGTGCGCGTTGGTTTACGATTGGAATGGTTCGACGGGAGTGGGAAAATGGCATAAGGGTAATTCATCGCTCGCTGAAGCTTCCATACCCCACGACACGACAACTACACACGTGGCGGGTGGACCTTCGTATGGTTCGAATTCTGGTTGGTCGGTGTCTATTTCAGGTGACGGTTCTCGAATGGTGGTCGGTGCACCGAGGTATCATGCGCCAAATGAACAAACTCTTGTACGAGGATGTGCAGCGGTGTATGATATAGCGGGTGCAGCAACAGTGCCTTCGACATCGATGGCGGGACCGGGGTCGAACCCGATCATATATGAAACGGATGGATCAAAACAATATGAATTGGGTAGGGATGTTGATATCTCTAACGACGGTAATCGTATAGCCGTTTCCGGGTATTTTCTAAACGGAGAGACTCTTACCGGAAATTCGGTAACGAGTTGTGGTATAGTGAGAACGTATCACTGGTCCGTTGAAGTTGATGATCGACCACCACCGGTTGGTACGGGATCCACACCTAACGGAACCTTTAGGTGGAATAGAATGGGAATGAAAACACGAAACAATGCGGGTGGTGGGTCTTTCTATGATACGAGTAGTACCGAACAGGGTATATATACAAATTCTTACTACGGTAAAACGATTTCATTATCGGGTACTGGACATCTTCTCGCTGTGGGATGTCCAGGTGGTTATTGGTCAGGTAACCCGACTTCAGCTGCAAATGGTACAACCCCTGGATGGGTGCGGGTATTTAATAACTCGTCTAACGGATCTCGGTATCATTTTGCATATCAGGGTGTATACGGTGGATTTGAAAATGCGGGACTTGAAATTGGAAAAGTGTATATATACAAAAGGGTAACTGTGGGTAGTTCGACGTCGAGATGGAAACTTGTACAGGGCGTGGAACTATCTCAATTTGGTAGTAATGGGCCGGGAAGTCAATACTACAACGCAGAACAGTTTCCTTATGGCGAACCTGCTAAAACGTTTGGATTTAATGTGAGATTTGGTTGGGATCTGGCTTTGAAAGATGACCATTTGGTGATATCCAGCGATACAACAAGACATGGTAGTACGGATCCAAATCAAAATTGGAATATTACTGGTCAGGGTCAGGTTTATGTATTTACTAGAAATACACCCGGAGATAGAAATTCTTCTTGGTCATGGCGTCGAACATTAGATCCCAGAGAAGGAAATTTGTGGCGTACCGCGCAGTCAACATCCAATTCCGGTGGTGTGACGACACGGGAACGATTTGGGTACCGTGTCGTCATAGATGGCGATTCAACAAATGGGTATACCATAGCCGCAAGTGCACCCGATCGCGATATTCAGCCGATAACCGGTACGGGTACTCTCGTACGAGGTGGTGCTGTCTTTATATTTAAGGGTAGTGGTGACACGTGGTCAACTCAGGGGTATTTTAATGGATTTGATGCATTACTGGCAACTGATCGCCAAGCTGGTCAAAATTTCGGAGTAACCTTAAGCTTGGATGGTAATACATTGGCCATAGCTGCGGCCGAGTATTCAAATAGCGCAGTGGCGCAGGGAATTCCGACATCAGGGGCATCATACGTATTTGCACGGTCTGTGGATAACGTGTGGATTCAAACGGCAAAACTTGAGGATGAAACCTGGTTTATAGGATCTGAATTGATTGTTAAGGATGACACTATCTATACTTTATCGAGGTTCCCAATATCGCTAGGGACTGGTGCACTTCAAATTTATCATAGACACAACCCGGGAGAACTCAATTCTGACTGGTTCTTATATAAAACGATATTTCCAGCCACATTTCCCCACACTGGTGTGGGTGGTGTATTCGAAGGCGTTCCCGGACTCCAGACCAACCGGTCTATGGGGTTCACTGGATATATGTATCATGCGAATAATTCGTTATATATCAGCGTCGAGGGTAGACGTACGGGGTACAACAATTCGACTAATTACGTCAATGGTATTATGGAACTGCGTGAATCTGATTATTATACACGTGTTTCTAAAGAAAGTCTAGGTATTCCCCTTATTATGGGTTCGGAACTTCATGGATATACTGAAGACATGTTCGTTGGAAATGAATATAACCCGACTACGGGGTATTCTGGTCACGTTCCTAATGACACGGCTTTTGATTTTACGGCTATGGGAACGTGTGTGAGAATTTCTCCCGATGGTGCGCGTATTATAGCGGGATCTCCTCGTTATTCGCTCGACGGAACAACGCTCGCTACACATGTAGGTAAAATTGAATCTTGGGAATGGCAAGAAGATCTCAACGCCGAATCGACTGTGAATACAATCGATGAACCGGTTATTCAAGGATTCTGGAATAAGTATCCATCTGCAATAGTTGGTTCCAGTGCGGGTGGGCGTATGGGTGAATCGTTTAATCTTGATTATCAAGGAGATAGACTGGCCGTATTAATTAAACATCCACCCCGTTTAGTAAACGAAAACAACAATCTTCGATCGGGGTACACGGTTCAACCTATTCCGCATGCAGGTAGTTTGCACGTGTTCGACTGGAGTGGTACAAACTGGTTTGAAGCAACGGAAGAAATTTTCTTTCCCAACCAAAATCCATTTACAGGTCCGATTGATGGTCACCCGACACTCGATCCTATTAATACGTCGAATGTTATGCAGTTTACGGTACCCGATGATTCTGTAAACGATCACTTCGGAGACGTTGCTATATGCAGTGGCGACGTTGTGATTTCTGGGTGTGTAAATTGGACATCAAGTACAGTCGATAATATACAAAAATACGTGGGTCCACCCGGTGCAGTCGAATCGCATTTTTTTACTCTCGCACAAAACGTTCGTGGAAACACAGTTATAGGAGGTTCTTTATCTTCCGATATAGTGTATGTCGGCACTAATGACGGATCGACTAACACATCTACGGCTGATGAAAAAAGAATTTCATTCGGTGGAACCTATGCAAGTGATAACACGTACGATAGTGCATCGATTCAAAATAGAATCATTTATTACGATCCCAATAACCGAGATCCCGATCAACAGGGATTTTCGGAATTATTAATAAGTAAACGGTTTTCAAATTCTATTACAAATGAAGGAGCGGTTGATCAGGTCCGTATTAAAGCGGCTGAATTTCATTTAGACGAATACATTAGTTCCGATACATTACTCGAACAGAAACCGGCGTTAACAAAAAACGCCTTGGGTGATTTTAAAATAAATCCCGAATTCATCATGCCCCACGAATCAGCGACAGCTAATATTAAAGCTAAATTAGACGTAGAGGGGGATACGTTCATACGTCGACGATTGAACGCGGGTTATTACCCCGGTAATCAACTTAAGGGTATTGAAAAACTTCCATGGAGAATATTTTTTGACACGCGTAATAGAGAAATTGTTAAGAAAATAACACTTACATCCTATCTCTTTACGGGAGATAGCTTAGTGTCTAATGTTGTCACGCAACGTGTTTCACCCGGTGGTGATTGGGGTAGACATGATACGATAGGAAATATATATTGGGAATGTTCACACGATTCGTCGGGTGGATTTCTTACCTTAAGTAACGTAACTTCGTCCGTATCAACTACGGGGTTTAATGGAATGGCGAATAGCGATGTCAAATCGGCGGATAATAAATACGTTACAAAATTCTCATTATGGCTTCAAATTCCGGAACTTCATTCATCAAGTACATACCAATATGTACACACTTTAGCTGAGCGTTCAGCGCTGGATATATCCCCTACACATAATCCAGCCGTGGCTACACATCCACCCAATCCATCGTATAGTAATGGTAAAGTCATAAAGATTAAAATGGCTGGTAGTAGCCCCCCTTCTCCTATTCCCGCATACTCATTACTCATAGAGGTCCCGGGTACACTTGGATCATGGCGAGTTGCCGGTACATTGGATTCTATCATACCAACTGCACAAACGGGGGCATTTGGGTCAGGGAGTATAGACGGGTTTAAACAAAATACATGGTATCATGTATACGCCGAAATAAATTCTTCTTACGCGCTCGAAGATCAGGTTATAAAGGTGAATAATCAGGTATTACCATTATCATTACTCAGTGGATCGGTGTCACCATATGATGCACCGGGACTAGCGGGTATATATGATACAATTGGAAGTCGTATACCCGGACCGTTGTCTTTCGATTATTTCGGTACGGCGACAGATATTAGTGATACCGGTGAATGGCTGGTAGCCGGTGGAGATGCCAACGGTCGCCCTTCTCTTGGAAAAGTGGGTGTATATAAATTCACACCTAATGGATGGAAACTCCAAGGAAATTCTGTACTTGGAACTAGCAATGGAGATATGTTTGGTACTTCGGTGGCCGTATCAAATCCAATACCCCTCGTAAATGATTCAGGTATTGTATATCCCAATTTAGCACACTACCCGCGGTTTGTAGTCGGGACACCTAAATCCGATGTAAACGGAGTCAATAGCGGTTCGGTAAAAATGTTCGGGTGGCCTTCTCCTAATTGGAGCGGTGTAACCGACGACTGGGTTCAGATAGGATCGACGCTCACTGGGTCCGCGGCCGATAGTCTTTTTGGTAGTCAAGTAGATATATCTAATGATGGTAGATATGTAGCGGTTGCATCAAGACAGGGTATACACATATACAATTGGGGTGGGGGTGCATGGACCATTAACGGGCAAACATTCTACGCCCACACCTCCTCTGGTAACTGGTATGGTGGTGGTGGAATATTATTGACCGTAACACCTAGCGGTACTGAACCTCCTCGTCTAAAATTCAGCGACCAAGGGGATTATCTCATAGGGAGTCGACCTGTCGGCACCGGTTCTACAGTCGGTGAAATCACGGTATGGCAGAAGGCAAATTTCTGGAAGGCGACGTCGGGTACCACCGGCGCGGTGCAATACGGTAATAAAATTAGCGTATCAGGTAGTTTTTTTGGACATTGTGTAGATATATCATCAGATGGACAAACTGTAGCATTCTCGGTCAGCCGTGTAAATTTCGTGGGTGCCCCTGTTAAAGATGTTCGGGTGTATACCTATAACGCGGGTACATGGTCGCAGAAGGGTGCAACTCTTACAGGTGTCGGCGCTCTTTACGAATCTTTCGGGGTAGGGGGTGATACCGCCCAAACTACGGGAAATAGAAGGCAAGTAGCTTTATCAGGTGATGGTAATCGTTTAGTTGTAGGTTCTCCCGCGTACCTCGACGGATCGCGCGGCGTGGTGCCAAATCATCAGGGAGCGGTTTACGTGTTTAATTATATTTCCGGGGCGTGGGTATTGGATAACGTCACGTCAACACCTCCGGTAGGGACACACCCCGGGGGGTCTGTAACGCTAGTATCGAGTGATTTTACAACGTCCACTCCACAATCTCTTAGTTTTGGATCATCTGTAGCCATATCCAAAAATGGTAATCGTATTGTAGTTGGTGAGAAATCGAGTAGTTTCGGTGGTTATGATTCGGGTGCTGTGACTGTGTATAGTCCCGATAAGAATATACAGCATTGGATCGGTGATTCTAGGTTTAGTGTTGGTAGTTATTTGGACGCGGAGACACCGACGGGTATAAAAATGGGCAATTTTGCGTTTGAAACGTACAATCCATTTCTTGAATCTCCTTCTTGGACAGATCCCACAACAAATATTCCCGTCGTATGTGCACACCCAACGTGCCAGGATTTATACGAACACGGTTCTCCTAGTGAAAAATTGGTTTCCGGTGGTGATTTACGTATTTTGAACAATATGTACATCGGTCAAAATACAACGGATGGACAATTAACGACGCAAAACAATCCGGGTATAGTACCGGTATTCTATGTAGATAACCTCTCGAATCGTGTAGGTGTGAACATAGATTTTCCCCAAGAAAGTTTACACGTCGTGGGTAATATATTAGCAACACGAAAACCAAATGAGACGAGTACGTATGTGAAAGTGTTTAGTGAAGAGTCCACCGTCTCATCGCCGAACTCAAATGAATCTGGATTTCAGATTGAGGCACACAGCGCTTCCGGGGGAAGGGGGATATTCAAAATGTTTATGACGGACGATAATCAGGATGTTTTGAATTTTGTGAACGACTTATACCCCGCCACGCAGCCTATAACTATATGGAGAAATGCGGTAGCAATAAATATGAATCCAACTACGGCACGCGCTGGATATTGGGTCAATCCCTCGTCGGCGATGGCGTCGGGTTATGTTTTACGCGTCGATGGAGGTGTCGAGATCAACGTTCCGGCTGGACAGGTGAAAATAGATAATTACGGAGTTAAATTTGGTACAGTCAATTCGAACGCCTATTTCGGTTTCGGCGACGCGAATTCAGCCGGTTGGTCAACCAACAGCAGTAGCTTTACCTTTATGTCTCCTGTTTTGGTTAATTCAGCGGGAAACATCAACGCGGCGAATAATATATCCTGTAGAAGAATCTTCGCTAATTATTCTGGCTCCCAAATCAGCGGCTTTGTAGCGCACACATCGCACCCGTACAGCCACTACGCCCACACTCACTCAGATGATCGTATAAAGTATAATGAAACCCCGATAACAGATAATCTTGCTCTTATTAATAAACTTGTACCAAAAAGGTACGAAAAGATATCAAAAATTCCAGAGGGTGCCGTGGGAACGTGGATACCTACAGATGAAGAATGGGAAAATGTCAAGGCACCAGAACCCGATGGTGGTCCTATAAACATAGATCCCGAATTTAAAATTCAGCCCATCAAGGATTGGCACTACGAAGATGGTTTCATAGCTCAAGAACTCCTCGCAGACCCTGTGACACGTCATTTAGTAAAGGGCGTAGAAGAACAGGTACTCACGGAGTATCTTTTCGAGGAATCATATGACAGACTTTCGGACGAAGAAAAGAGTGAATGGACGATCGTACCAGACGATGAACGAAAGGATTATTGGGAAGAGGATGAAGTACATTATCAAAAAAAGAAATTGACCCAAACACCCCTGAAGGTTCATATGAATGCTATAAACGTCGCATCCGTGGGTGCGATACAAGAATTATCAGGTATAATCGACACGGAAAAAGATAAGATCGCTGCACTAGAAACCGATCTCGATCGTGAAAAATTAAAAACAACAAATTTACAAGAACGAATGTTAGTCATGGAACAAGCGTATCACGCTATGCTAGAACGAGTTTCCGAATTGGAAAATAATTAAAGGATATCACGTCGATCATAAATAATTATAAATCTAACACACAAGATGACTCGTGTGGTACATTTATGATACTTACCTTTTCGTGGAATCCATTGCGGCTAGCGCAATGACACCCACGATAAAGAAGAACACGAGGAAATTACACTCGGTATCTTCATCAGCGATCGGCTCTTCGGGCTCCGGTTTTATTGGAACTCTTTCTATGATGCGAGGTTCATCGGCCACGATTTCCTTCTTTCTGGGAATCGGTACCTCGATAGGGTCATCGAAATCAATCGGGCTGTAGCCTATCATTTATATAGGTTTACAAATTAATTTCAACCTTCTTCTTTCGCCCTCCTTTCCTGGCCTTTGCTGCAGGTAATTTAACTTCCTTCACATCCTCGTCCATATCACCTGCAGCTCTTTCGGAAACAATATCCGAAATGTCGTCATCGTCTTCCTCCACCTCGGGTACATATTCCCGTTGGGCGGAAACCATAGGCGTTGTGTTCATGGGAGGGCCCGGGGGCATCATGATATTACCCATCAAACTCGAAATGTCGAGTCCCGGACCGCGCATCTCGTGGCGCTCACCCGGGGGGGTGGCAGATGTTTGACCAGGGTTAACCATCGTATTCTGAACCGCGCTCATCATGTTTTGCATGAGGTCGGGGTTCTGCTTCATCACATCGTTCACATTGGGCATGACCTGTTTGAACATCGAATTCGTAAGGTGAAACATCATAGCCGAACCACCGAGCATCATGATTAACTTAATCTCTGGTGCAACGTTCATCTTCGTTCGATATTTGACATACAATTCCTCGAACACTTCATCGTAATCATCCTGGTTCTCCATGAGATTCTCAGACCAACCGTCTAATTGAATTTCAAATGGATTGTACTTTTTATTCAAGAACTCGATACCAGTCACACACGCTATGAGCATACGCCTCGAAAACTTGATAGACTTGTCTACATCTATACTATACGTAATACGCTTAACTTCCGTGCGTAAATCATCCACAGCCGAGTACGCGTTGAGTGACTTATTGATATTAAATCCACGCTTCTCGAGTCGCCCGAGTTTATTCAAAAGATCCGACTTTTCTTCATCAATCGTCTTGTACCCAGGTGACGGTTGCTCTTCGTGCTGTTCGGGGCCATAATCGAACGCCGCGGGGGCGGCGTTATATGCGTTACCGTTATCATACTCACCGTGATCAATAGGCTCGTCCATTTGCGGGGGTGGGGGAGCCGCCTGTTTGGAAGGGTTCGCAAAAGCATCTACGTCGTCTTGAAACATTTCGGCAGGCGGGGCATCTGAGCGGTGCATTCGCTGAATAGTGGGGGCACTACCCGTATGAGCGTGGGGTCTACCAAAATCGAGCTGAATCTCATCCATCATGGCTTGTTCCCTCTCATCGAGTTTCATGACCGAATCATTTCCCCTGTCGAGGACAATTTCACCGTCCATTACTCTCTATAATGAAACTAATCTATTCTCTTTAACGCACTTTATAAAAAAATATCAGCACATAGTAAAATGAAGCTCGACTCTACCAACCGTGCGACACTCAAAGCCATCGCTATCACCGTCGGATTACTTTTCGTGATCGCCCTTCTTTTCAGTGATCGCAAGTCTAGGTACCAACCTAAGAATATTGATATCGAGGCCGTCTCCCAGGAGTCCCTGATGTCTCTCAAGAGCAGTGTCGACTGCCTCAACGACAGTGTGTACTCCACGAGCACTGGTGGTGTCTGTGGCGACCAGCAGCTCGTTCGCGATCACGCCAATTACAAGATCGTTGGATAAATATTTTTTAAATCATTCTCATTTCCAGTTAAATCGTTACAACGTATTTAAGTAGAAAAATTCTAAGTGTATTATAAATGGCGCTTCTCATCGCCACATCTCAGCCCGATATCCCCGATTACGATCATGAGATTCATACCGTGATTATTGATACTATCGATCATACTCCGAGTAAAACCGATTTTACATCTTTTTTACCAACTCCTCTCGAAAATGTTGTTCAGGCACAGTTAACAGCGGCTACTATAACAACAAATGGAACTACACAAACAGCTTTTCATGTTGGTATAGAGGAACTTAAAAGTTATTTTTCTCAACGCGGTAAGCAGGATCTGGAAGATTCGACTGATAATCATTTAAACGGTGTATTTGGAACAATTATAGGAAGTCATGTTTTATTAGCCGGAGGTGGTACAGCTGCTAAGGTTGTATTGTTTAAAAACGATTATCCCATCGTACAATCGTATCATAATCCCATCCGTAAACTTGACCGGTTAACATTTAACATAGATAAACAAGATGGTACAGCGGCCCTGGTGCTCAACTGTGTATTCATATTTAAGTTCACATGCAAAAAGAAGAACCTCGCATAGATTTCAGGGCGTTACATATTTGTAATTTAAAAATACTTTTACTATAGTAAGTATGTCTTCTGGAATCGTACAGTTAGTGGCAATTGGTGCACAAGACGAGCATATAATTGGGGAGCCTGAAATATCATTTTTCACTTCCACATTCAAAAGGCATTCTAACTTTTCACAGTCCGTCGAAAAGCAGACGATACAAGGAGCTGTGAAAGGTAATTCCATGTCATCTATCAAATTCGAAAGAAATGGTGATCTTCTAGGATATACCTATTTCGCGATAGATAATAACACACAGGCGGTAGATCTCCAGGATTGGGGAGATGTGATAAATAAGGTGGAACTTTTAGTGGCCGGGCAGGTTATCGATGTTCAAGATTATGATTTTAGTGAGAATATAGCTGTAGATATGTTCGCACAAAATGTGAGTAAAAGTTCCAACGGTGTGCACCCCGGTGCATCTGCTCGCTCATACTTTTACCCTTTGCGTTTCTTTTATTGTGAGGGTCCTCAATCTGCTATTCCTCTCGTGGCGCTGCAGTACAGTACTGTGGAATTGCGTATTTATTGGGGCCCCGAAGCTGGTAATTATAACGTGGATGCTTACGCTAATTATTACTACTTAGATAACGAAGAACGTGGAATAATGGCTTCCCGTGAACATAACATTCTCATAACACAAGTACAAAAAAGTATCCCATCCGGCGAACTCGTCCAAGAGTTGACGTTTAATCACCCGGTTAAATACATTACTTGCGCCAACACGAACATGGAAAGTACACTGACTTCCATAGATAATAAACTAAAAATTAGTATCAACGGTACCGATATAAGCTCGTGGAAGTGGGCGAAGCCGCATTTCGTGGATGTCCAGCATTATTACCATACAAACTTCGTCACATCTCCAGATTGTTTCTTACATTCGTTTTGTTTAAACACGAGTTCCTTACAGCCTTCTGGTTCGCTTAATTTTTCGCGTGTCGAGTCGGTAAAGATTCATAGTGAGTCTAGGGAAATCATAGACCCTATTTATGCAGTAAATTATAATATTCTCAGAGTGAATAATGGGTGTGCGGGTCTCATGTATGCAAATTAAAATCAGTAGTAATATTAAATGCCGAAGAACTTGAGTACCGTCGGTGCTGCCACGGAGCTTCGCTTCGGTAAAAATTGTAGAGAAGATCAGCACGATAACTCCGTCGTCATCAACGCGAGTAATGATAAAATCGACGCAACGAAAGTCGGTGGTTTTTACCTCACACCTTTAGAATTATCGACCGATTTCGCGAGTGATGGTACGGATGCGACGACTAATACGTTCGTGGCGTATAATCAAAGTACCAAACAATTATTCAGAACACAAGTTCCCATGAGTATCACGGGTATTTCAGCTGCGGGCAGTGGCGCAGAAGGTGATTTAAACGTAAACGGTAATCTCTATGTAACTGGTAATATCACATCCATAGGAACTGTCGCCAACATTCACGTTACCAACTCTCAATTTAAGGATGGTCTCATAGAGATTGGAACCAATAACATAGATCTCACAACATTTGATTTAGGACATATATACAATCGACCCGTAGGAAGCTCAAACGTCGCCGTGTGTTACGATGCTTCTGCTACGGAACTCATCGTCGCGTACACGGATAGTAGTCCTATGGATAATACAAATCAAGCGGTTCCCAAACCTTCTGAAACGATGAACGTCCACGTATACGGTAAACTTTTCACAAATTCTAACGTAGGAGTGGCCAACACTGCCCCGATACATTCTCTTTCCGTGAAGGATAAGTGTTTCATCGAGGCGGATGGAAATCATCCCAATGTTTTAGATGTTCGTGGTAATACGACGATCGAAGGTGCCATCATCACGAACACGGGTGGTGTCACTAAAAAGACATACAGTGATAAAAATACGATCGCGAGTGGTCTGTCAGCTTCGGGTGCAGCACTCACACTCACGTTTACGAACCATCCGTTCTATGCGAAAATTGTAGCGCAACTTATCGATAACGACGATAATGAAGTGAGTACCATGCTCATAGATTTAGCGGGTGGTGAACGTGGTGGGAACACCGCCCCCTTGCCTATAGCACCCGGACCCATTTCTATTTTCGGGAACGCGAGTACGAATCCGTGGAGTTCTACAGTCGTGGTGGGAACAAATACCGTGGTGCTTACCCCAAGCACCGACTTTACTGCCGGGGCGGGAAGTTACTCCATATTCATCGAATACATTTCACCCAATTCCGCAGGCGCTCTCACGAGTATTAACACTAACACCTTTGGGTACTAATCTCCGAATAAAAACATATTCGTAAATTATAGATGTCGGAGACAAACCTTCAGTTATTTCCGGGCGTTTTCAGAAGTACCGTGGGAGGTGCGAATCCAGGCTTCTTCTTACATTCAGACGGGCGTGTGGGAATAGGTAACACCGCCCCCGACGACAAACCCACGTGGGACACAGATCCGAATAGCACGGAAAAAAATAAGCTAAACGTCTCGGGGCACACGCACATAGATGGAAATCTTAACGTCACCGGGTATTTATACGGTAATGGATCAACTCTAAGTGGAGTCGCGGCTGTTATAGCCGGTAATTGGGATCTTGATGCATCGAATAGTATTAAATACGATCTCGGTAATGTCGGGATAGGTGGAGTGGCGTCGGGTACTGATAAGCTTAAGGTTTATGGTGATATTTTGGCAACTGGTAACGTTACTGCGTATTCAGATAGACGTCTTAAAAGCGATATAGTAAAGTTAAAAGATGCACTGAATAAGATAGATAAACTTAACGGGTATACATACGTAATGAACGATAAACCCTCTACCGGGCTTATTGCGCAAGAAGTTTTAGAAGTTCTTCCCGAAGTCGTACACGGTTCAGAAGAGACTACATATTCTCTCGCGTATGGTAATATGACTGGAATTATCATAGAAGCTATAAAAGAACTTCGTGATAAGGTTTTCGAATTAGAAAATAAAATACAAAACTAATATATGAGTGTAAGTCTGCAGGATTTAGCAAATAGTTTTCCGACCGACGATTCTCGTTACACTGCACCTCATAGTATGAGTGAATTTTATGATGTACCCTTTTCAGATGGTTCATCTAGCACCGCCTCCGGTCAAATCTCATTAAACGCTTTTCGCGCTACCGGGGGAGGGCTTAAAACTGTGCAATTAACTACTTATACTTATACGTATGGAACATACTCCGATTATGCGTCGACTGATTTATTACCACCCGCTATGACGTCTTTATCACAAGGTGGATATACAATATCTGGAATTAAACGACCCGGTGGTACAAGTGGTAGTAGTGGTTTTGGTGTCGATAAAGCTTTTAATAGGAATTTTGGAACACGGCAAAACGGTAACAATTGGAACGGTGCCCTTTCTCCGGGTGGGGGGTGGGCTCCATCGTCGTCGTACCCTTACGGTGAGCCGACATACGATGGTCCATCTACAACTTGGACAGGTGTTGGAACTCTTGCAGGACCTTGGTTAAGAGTAGATTTACCAACCGTCAAAACCTTAATAGGTTTGGTAATACGACCAACCGGAACTGCGGTGCTAGTAAAAAAACCGAGATTATTAGGGAGTAACGATGGAACTAACTGGAACATGGTTTGGGAAACCGATGATCTTATACAATCTCCAGAATATAGTGGGAATTTTTCAGGATTTGGTGGAAGTGGTCCCAACGTAGTGTTATTTACACCTTCGGGGTCATATAGTAAATATGTTTTCCAATGGCTCGGGAATCACTTTGATGGAAGTTATCTTCCTCGTATATGTCAGCTTAATCTCATAATTTAATCATTACCTCACATAAAATGCACTACATTTTATCTAAGCTAATATAAATGGTACAGACGACGAGCCATATATTTTCAGGGAAGGTCGATATCGAGAGTAACCTCTTGGTAGGCTCTTCCCACCTGTTCGTCGATACCACTAACAACCGTGTAGGTATCACAACGGCTGACCCCGATGCGAGCCTACACGTAAGCGGAAACGCGTATGTGGAATCAAATGTGGGTGTCGGTTCTACTATTGAACTCGATGGAGATACAGGTATAATCACGGCTACAGAGTTTCGAGGTGACGGAAGTAGTTTAGCTGGTGTACTCACATCCCTTCAAAATGCTACGGAACAAGGTTCTACATCTGATGCAACGATCCAATTAACAAACGCCGATACATCACTCGTCGCTTCAGGAAATGTCGTCATCTCTGGAAACGTCACATCTTTGACGTTCATAGGTGATGGTAGTCAACTCACGGGTGTAGCCACGAATCTTCAAGCGATCACAAATAATGGTAACGTGACGTCTAATACCGTTCAATTTACTAATACCGGAACTTCACTCACGGCGAGTGGTACGATTAAAGCCGCCGCTGTACAAGTAAATGGCTTGGACGTAGCTTTTGATCAGGATATGACGTCTAATGCCGGTCGTGTCGATGTTCTTGAAACGGATCTAACTTCGAATGTTACGCGCGTGACTAATTTGGAGGCTGCAAACGTGGTTCAAGAGACCATTATTACCAATCTTCGAACGGACCTGGATTCGAATGTAGTCCGCGTTTCCAGTCTCGAAACAGATAGAACGTCTAATACCTTACGCATTTCCTTCCTCGAATCGGCTAATATCGTTCAAGAATCTCTTATTAACAATCTTCGAACGGATGTCACCTCGAATACAGGTAGAATAGCGGATTTAGAATCAGCGAACGGTGTTCAGGAGACTCTGATTACCGATCTTCGAACGGATCTGGATTCGAATGTAGTGCGCGTTTCCAGTCTCGAAGCAGATAGAACGTCAAATACCTCGCGTATTTCTGTATTAGAATCAGCGAACGGTGTTCAAGAGACCCTGATTACCAATCTTCGTACGGACATGACGTCTAATGCTGGTCGTATCAGTGTTCTTGAAACGGATCTCACGGATAATGTAACTCGTATAGCTGCCCTAGAAAGTGCGGATGTCACACACAGTTCTGACATTAGTTCACTTCAATCTGCGAACACGGTCCAGGGGGGTCTCATAACAAATCTTGAAACAGCCACCCAATATATTTCCGCTACCGCGAGTGGTACAGTGATCAGTTCTAATTTGGACGTGACGGGAAATATATTTATGCGCGGTAAAAAGTTTATCGTTGAATCCGAAACAAAATTAATCAATGATGCGATCATAGGTATAGCAAATAATAACACGACATCTACTACAGATGTGGGTATTATCATGCAGCGTCCTACTGCGAATGTGGCTCTCATACACCACGGAGGAACCAATGATTTTACGATCGGGTACACACAAAACGATCTCGAAGCGACGGATATAACGAACGATACCACAAACGAAATTAATGTTAACGTACTTGGAAATCTTTACACACAAAATAATTTAACGGTAGGAAACGTCGTGACAGCTTCTGCATTCGTCGGTGATGGAACGGGTATAACCGGTATAAACTTACAACAAGTCGCCGCCGTGGGTCATACTACGACAACTCCTTTGATAACATCTAACACGCTGACAGGTAAAAGAACGGGTGCGTTCGATTCGAAGGGTGATTCAACGATCGAAGGAGAAGTGTTCATAGATAACCTGAATGCCGGTGAAATGACGACTCAGTCTATAAGTGGGACACAAGAGGGGGCGGGGGCGGGGTCGCCATCAAGTATTACCTTAACAAACCCTATAGTTATTACGTATTACGGGAGTAACTGGTTAGTAAATGGCCAATCATGGAATGATGAATTTCACTTTACGTTTGTGGAAGGACTTACGTATGTGTTTGATATATCTCATACAGGTACCCAAGTTCAAACAACGGGTCCTCATATAGGCTATTTCGATATAACTGGTGATTATAATTATAGTTTTAACTCAATTCCTTATGAATTCGGTGTTAAACGTGTCGGTGAACAAGGAAATTCTGGAGCACAGTTTCGTTGGACTGTTCCACGAGGTGCATCATCTTTCCAAGGAAGGGGTGGTGGGTCGCATCCAGGACCCGGTTATTTCTATTTTATGACGAAGCCAATCACAACTGGAAGTACTTCTCCAGGAGATACTACCGAAAGAAGAATACGGGTTATACCAAACCCCGATCAACACCTTCTCACCGGTCAAACGCAAATACACGGAAATCTCTATTCCGATTCAACCATCGTATCGACGAATGTTGAAGCCACCGATACGGTAACCGCGTCTGATCTGGTATCGTCAACACGCACACTCATCAGTAATGTTGCGACGATCGGTACGACCAAGACGTTTGTTGTTACAGTATCGAGTGCCAGTGGTGCTAATAAATACTATATAGACGGTGAGCTACAGGCTACTATTGAACTGCACCAAAATCAGACGTATATATTTGATCTTTCGAGTACAACCCTTTTGACACACCCCTTTGTATTTCAAACTACAAATTCAAATGACGGAACAACAAATGGAACTAATCACACCACGGGTATAACAAGTACGGGTGTGTATGGAAGTACCGAAAAGAGAACGTTTGTAGTCCCGGCGGGTGCCCCTACGACCTTATACTATTACTGCACAGCCCACGCGGGTATGGGGGCTACGATAAGTATCTCACCAACCGCAGAACTCATCGTTTCCGGTCGGGTCGTCGCTTCGGGGAATGTCGAAGCATCTAAATTCATAGGTGACGGTAGTCATCTCACGGGGATAAGTGGTGCGACCACATCCGATCTTCAAGCCGTGACCACGAACGGTGCCATTACATCAGACGCGATTCAATTTACGAATACGGGTACTTCACTCGCAGCGAGTGGTGCTGTGACCGCAGCCTCGGTCACAGCCACCGGTGGTATATCTGCTGCCTATTTCACGGGTGATGGAAGTAACGTGAATATAGGGGAAATGACGGCGGAGACCGTTCCCTACGTGGACTCTAATAAACAGTTACGTGATTCGTATATCACACATGCACCAAACAAGACGATCATCACTTCAAATCTTGAAGTTACGGGTAATATATTCATGCGTGGTAATTCATACGAGATAACATCCGAGAATACGGTCATCAACGATCGAATCATAGGTTTCGCCAATAATAATACGAGCACGACGCTCGATGTGGGTCTCATGTTGCAATACCCCCAAAAGAACGTGGCGATTATTCATCACGGAACGGTCTCGGGATCACCACACAGTGGACAATTAACTGTTGGATATACACAAAATACGTTCGTGGAAGATAATGTCATTCATGATGCGAATAATATCACACTCAACGTGATTGGCCACGTCATCACCCAAAATAACATAACGGTCGGTGCGCAAGGTAGTTATTACGGTGACGGCACGACCTTAACGGGTGTGGCTCTTGAAGCTGATCTTTCGGATAACGTCACTCGTATATCCGCTTTAGAGACGGCGACGATCATTTCCAATTCTTCCACAATTACGACCGGGTTCACGAAAGGTGATATCATATACGCCAGTGCTGATAATGTGCTCAATAAACTCGCCGTAGGTGGAACAGATGGACACGTTCTCAAAGTTACGAGTGCGACGAATAAAACTTTAGGCTGGGCCGCCGAAACGGGTGGAGGTGGAGGTGGGGCTGGATCTACTCCATGGGTGACGAACGGTAATAAAATTCATTATTCCACTGATAATGTGGGTATTAACACGTCGACGCCAGCGTTTAAATTAGACGTCCACGGAACGGCGAATGTCGGTGCTTTGACCGCTACCAGCCTTTCTGTCGGTGGTCAGGCACTCGCACTCGCGACCGATTTAACCGCGAATGCCACGCGAGTTGACGCACTTTACACGGCAACTGCTGGTGATATTATATACGCGGACGGAACAAATTCACTCGCGAAACTTTCGATCGGGTCGGCAAATCAGGTTCTCACGGTTCAAGGTGGATTGCCCGCGTGGGTGAATGCAAGTGGTGGAAGTGGTGGAAGTGGTGGGGGTCAGTGGACTACGGTTAATACGAATGAAATACATTACAACGGAAATGTGGGGATTGCAAACGCAGATCCGGGACACGATTTAAGTGTCGGTTCGAATCTGTTTGTGGATGATGATGGGTCGAACGTGCTTGTGGTGACGGGTAATACCGCTATGTCTTCACTCACACTCGGCGAAGTTTCGATCGCAGTGTCCTACGGGCTTAACGATATTCTGAACGTGTCGAATACGTCGTCTAATATCATACAATTAACGAATGCGACGACGGGGCTCGTGGCTACGGGTAATGTACACGCGCTTAAGTTTATCGGTGATGGATCAGGACTTACGGGTATAACTTCTAATTTAGACCAGATCGTGAATAACGGAAACGTGACGTCTAATACCGTCCAATTTTCTAATGCGATTACCTCGTTAACCGCGGCTTCAAATGTTGTCGTGACCGGGAATGTGACTGCGGGTTCGTTCTTAGGAGATGGGAGTTTACTCACGGGTATTTCTTCAACCCTTCAAGCGATAACAGATAGCGGAAACGTCACTTCTAATACCGTCCAATTTTCTAATGCGATTACTGGTTTCGTGACCACATCGAACGTTGAAGTGGGTGGTATTATCGTATCCACAAATAAAAGTGCATCTGGGGGTACAGAATCTACTGTCGGATCCGATAAACTTCACCAATTTACTACAGCCGGTATGTTTAGCGTCACCGGTGCCGATATAAGTGTAGAATTTCTCATCATAGGTGGAGGTGGAGGAGGTGGTCGAAACCACGCCGGCGGTGGAGGAGCGGGACAATTTGTCTCAGGGACGATAACATTACCGAGAGGTGTGTACCCAATTATGGTAGGAAGGGGGGGATTAGGAGGGTATCGGCCCGGAAGTAATGAAAATCCGGGACAATCTGGAGGAGAATCGCGGGCGCTTGGATTTATAGCTAGAGGTGGTGGAGGAGGAGGTACTAGAAACGGTTACACCGGTAGTATGCCGAGAGGTTATGAAGGATTAGACGGTGGGTCTGGAGGCGGTGGAGCTGGAACTGCAGCTGATGGGAGTACCACCACTACAGCAGGTGGATATGGTGCAGAATCTCTTGGAATTATGTTAGGAACGACGCAAGCAGCGAATAATACATTTGGTGGGTATGGTGGTGGAATAGGTAGTTCGGGTGTTGGGGGTTCAAATGCGGGTCATGGGGGTGGAGGTGGAGGGGCAGGTGGACAAGGTGGGAATGCATCCGGGGGCGCGAACAGTGGTGGCTACTCTGGAAACGGGGGTGCAGGACTCGCTAGTTCGATTACGGGGACATCCGTGACGTACGCGGGTGGTGGTTCGGGTGGTAGATGGGCGAGTGGAACCGTTGGAACGACAACTGGCGGGGGAGGAGTGGGAGGTAATGCTGACGGTGTCAGGGGTGGTGATGGAACAAACGGTCTAGGTAGTGGTGGGGGTGGTGGGGGTGGTGGTAATGGCTTGGGTGGTCACGGTGGTGACGGTATAGTTATTCTTAGATGGACACCGTAATATAAAACTTTTTCATTTAAAAAAACCTCCCCCAATAATAGATATGAACGGCATCGATACGTTTCTCGATATTAACAATGCCCACCTCAGGGTGAACAACGGGAACGTTCAAGCTTCAACTTTCGTTCTTGATCAGATCGATTTCATAGCGTCCAGTAACGCATCCACGACGGTTGGATTTAATAATGCGACGACAGCGTTTCTCGCGGCATCGAATATAGAGGTGGGCACTGCTAACCTATTCGTAGATACGACCACATCGAACGTAGGTATCGGGACAAATGCACCCTTAGATACCCTTCACATTAACGGTGGAACGCTCATAGGCGGGCATATCTTACCCACGCAGCACGAACAATTTGATATAGGTAGTGCTGATGCAAAAATTCGTCACTTGTTTTTGAGTGATAATTCACTCTGGTTAGGAGATGAGACTCGTATCTCGTTTACCGGAGGAAAGATGAAGTTTCGTAGACGTAAAAAGAATATCCTTCCCCGTGGTTTAGTGACCATAGGCGCTACAGCTGGTCACGCTAACGAAATCGCGACGCGTGACGCCGCACTCGCACACGCAGGTAAATCTGATATTACTGATATGAAACTTGAAAACTGGTTGGGCTACGCAAAATCTCTCGACGCTACCAAAGATATTAGTGATGTATTCACGGAAGACGCGGCAGATTATGAAGCGACGGCCGCATCGGAAGCTTTTAGTGAGGTGGGTGATGATATCTTTTCATCACATAACGTCTCGATAGGTAAGACTACGGCGCCTAATTATGCGTTAGACGTCGTGGGAGATATTAATTTTACGGGAACCTTACGCAAGGATGGTACGGAATATGGTTCTGCGGGAACTTCTGGGACGGGTGCTCTAACGATTCCAATTGGTACGACTGCACAAAGACCTACGACGGTTGCTCAAACGACAACACCTGGAAAGATACGGTTCAATAACACGACGTATAAATACGAAGGGTGGGGATCGAGTAACTGGTTAGATCTTAGTATAGCCGATCCTCCTCAACTTTACCCGTTTACTTCACATACCTTTACATCTTGTGGCGGGGATTCAAGGTACGGTCCACAGCTCAGCGATGCTTTATCTGTGTATGGTAACATAAGTCCGTGGAATGATACGAACCTTTTTAATATCACGACACGCGGATTCCAAGTCTGGAAAGTTCCTAAAACTGGGACATATCGGATAACCGCTCGCGGTGCAAGAGGCGGTGAAGAATCGTCATCCATCGGTTCGTATAATAACACACCGGGTAGTGGTGCAGCGGTGCGAGCCGATTTTACCTTAACTATGAATACACAGATCGTTTTTGTCATAGGACAAACTCCACCCCAATCCACTGGTAATTACAGATCCGGTAGCGGCGGTGGTGCGACATGGGTCCTTAAACCCGGAACTTATACGAATAACGATGATGTATATATGGTCGCGGGCGGGGGTGGTGGTGCCGGACCCCGACATTATAACGGCGGAACATCCGGTGCCGCGAATGGTTCGTCGCAGGGTACGTTAGGTGGTGGAGGTACGTCTCACTGGAACAATAACGGCGGTGGAGCTGGCTGGACTGCAGACGGCGCTCCTTCGGGTGCACGGGGTGGCGCGCGACCGGCGAGTGGTGCTATGGGTGGTACAGGAACGACGCATGGAGGTTTTGGTGGAGGAGGATCCGAATCCGGAGACTCAGCTGCCGGAGGTGCGGGTGCGACGGGTGGACGCGCCGCTTTGGCTTATAATTCTACAGGTGGTAACACGGCAAGAGGTGGTACGTCGTATATTACGACAACTGCAACGAACCGTAATTTCTTGGGTAATCACGGTTTGACTAACGGTGGTAATGTGTATGTTGAACTTATTTCATAAAATCTTACTATATACTAAATGCTTGCCCAGGTATTGGAAGTCATGTGTCCAGGTGTACCGTATACGTCCAGTGGTACATGGAAAAGTGTTGTTTTTAACGATGGAAACTTTTACAAACCAACCGATGAAATGTATGAATTAACACTCTATCAGTTGACACATGCTGAAGCTATTACAAAAATGAGAGAACAACGAAACGCTTTACTCGATAAAAGTGATAAATACATGACTCGCGACTACCCTCATAGACTCGAGCTAGATGTACAAAATTGGACCATGTATCGTCAGGCTCTTAGAGATCTTCCAGTCACGACTCGACCCACGTTAGATGAAGACGGTAATCTCGTAAATGTAGAGTGGCCCACACCTCCTACCCCTACCCCATAAACGCATCCCACTTTGTAAGAAAATAACCTCAACACATAGTAGACGAAATGCCGATTAACTCACCAACTGGGTTTCTCGACATCACGAACGCGACGCTCAGAACGTCGAATCTTGAGGCACAAAATTTACTCATAACAGGTGGTAACATTTACGTGACGAGCGAACTCGAGGCAGATGCGACTGTCCTTAACCTTGAAAACGTCACGCGAAAGGGAAACGTTTCTTCGAATACCATTGAAATTACAAATGTGACGACGGGTATTGTCGCTACGGGAAATGTCCACGCACTTAAGTTTATTGGAAGTGGGTCACACTTAACCGATATTCCTTCGAGTGCGATCAGTGGAACTCTGAGTCAATGGTCCGATGGGGCAAATAATGACGTGTACATAGCGAGTAATGTTGGTATAGGTAATGTCCACACACTCACGAGTAATACTTTACAGGTGGGTGGAAACCTATACGTCAGGGATACGGATGCAAACGTTTTAACGGTTAATGGAAATGTCGTAGCCTCCTATTTCGAAGGTGACGGAAGTAAACTATCCGGTATCGTGACGGATCTTCAAGGTGTTACGGATAATGGAAATGTCACCACAAATGTCGTTCAATTTTCGAATGTGACGACAGGACTCGTGACGACAGCGAACATAGAGGTCGGGGGTGATATTAAAGTCGTCGGTTTATCCGCGGGTAAAGTTCCATATGTCGCATCCGATAAATTCTTAAAGGATTCGTTTATCACTATGACGGGTGATGCTACCGTGATAACGTCTAACCTTGACGTGACGGGAAATATATTTATGCGTGGTAAGAAGTTTATCGTTGAATCCGAAACAAAATTAATAAACGATGCGATCATAGGGATCGCCAATAATAATGCGTCATCGACGACTGATAAGGGTATCATCATGCAAAACGATCCATCCAACGCTAACGGAAACATCGCGATCATTCACCATGGAACGGGGGGTGGGTTCGCGGATCAACTCACGTTCGGGTACACAGCCGATCCACTCGATACATTAACGGTCACGAACGATCTCACAAAAGAACTCACCGTAAATGTCCTCGGTAATGTGATCACCCAAAATAACCTCTCCGTGGGTGGTTTATTAAAGATCAACACAATTTCCGCCGCTTCTTCACACTCACTCGAAGCGGTGACGAACCTAGGGAACGTCACTTCAAATACGGTACAATTTTCAAATGCGATCACATCCCTCGTCGCCTCGAGTAATATTGTCGCCACAGGGAACGTGAGTGCCGGTCGTGATACGGATACGACCTCTTATTTCGGAAGAGCGGCCGTGGGATACATGGGTACCAGTGATCATGCATCTTTTGCCCACTTTGAGCGGAACAGCCCAGCACAGTATGCGCTTAAACAAACGGCGACTGGACCGACGTATATCAACACACCCGCGTCGGGGCATATTCGGTTTACGGTGAACGATGGAAACGCGGGTGCCGAGAAAATGCGTATCACGAGTGCTGGTAACGTGGGGATTGGGGTGAGTGCCCCCGATGCGACATTACACGTGGAGGGGAATGCCTATGTTTCTTCTAATTTGACTGTGAGTGGAAACGTTTTAGCTGGTTATTTGTACGGTGATGGGAGTAATATTTCTGGTATTTCCTCGACCCTTCAAGCGATAACAGATTCTGGACCCGGGGCAAATGTGACGTCCAATACCGTCCAATTTTCTAATGCGACGACAGGGTTTGTTACGACTGCGAACGTTGAGGTGGGTGGGGAGTTGACTGTGAGTGGAAACGTGGCTGTAGATACAGATACCCTCTTCGTTGATTCAGTGAATGATAGGGTAGGGGTGGGGACAAATTCTCCTAATGAACCCTTAGACATATACGGTGCCGGTATGCGTATACACCATTTAGGTGGTGAGCCTAAAATAGATTTTCTTAGAGGAGGTACGAACCGTACACCGAGTGGAGCTCTAAATACATTCGGCGCCGCTAATTACACGGATTGGCGCATAGGCGCCTCCGGGGCTAACTTAAAGTTTCAACAGCAATACATAGGTGCGAATTCTGGTAATATAATAGACGTCATGACTATGAATTATGGGACTGGTAACGTGGAGATACCCGGGTACCTGAAAACCGGGAATCCAGCTTTTTACGCGTATCGAACCGCCGCTGGTAATGCAGATGAATCTTATATAACATACCAACTATCATATGTTAATCTCGGAAATCATATGAATGTTACGGCGGGTATATTTACATGCCCGGTAGCCGGTATTTATACATTTACGTGGGGTGCGATAGGGAAAAACACTGACGGTGTTTATAGATATCACATCCATAAAAATAATTCACAAATCGACGATGTACATCTTCGTTTAGCTACCTCCTCGGGGAAATATGGTGATGGTGAACGAACTGCTATGCTTAGTTTAGCTGCAACTGATACAATTCGTATATACTACAAAGACTCTAATGGAGCTCTGAGTGATTATGGATACAATTACACGTATCTTCAGGGACATTTAATTTCTTATACATAATTATAATGTCTTTCTTGAATTGCACGAAATCGTTTACTAAAAACGAAGATGGTTCTTCGACCTTTACTATAACCATGGATGAAGTCATGACAAAATGTGTGACCAGTGTATGTAACGATCCGGAATTTTGGATTCATAACGCTATTCATAACAGGTGTCGCATCGAAGGTGAGCGTATCTATAAAGAAGAAATGGATAAATATCTCGAACAGGGGACAATGCCAGCTAATTCCACTAAATCGAGTCTTATTTTAAATTATACAGCTCCCGTAGTTACTGAAACTGAAGATCCCGTATAAACCGAAACAGTTTCCTCCAAAGTGCCTCCCACTTTGTAAGAACCGTTCAATTTTTTCCCAAAAATTTTAACCTCCCCCAATAATAGATATGTCCACGGACGGAATACTTGAGTATCAGGGCACGAAACGGGTCCTTTTCCGTGGCGACACGTCGAATATCGTATTCGATACGCGAACGACCAGTCTAGGAATCGGGGTCACCGGTTCGAATAATCCCAGCTCAAATTTATATATAACTGGAAACGCCTACGTTTCATCAAACCTCGCGATCGGGGGTGTCATGACCATGGGTGTCGTCAACGTTGCGGCCCGCCATAACTTACAAGCCGTGACGGATATGGGGAACGTGACTACACACACGGTGGAGTTTACGAACCCCACGACGAGTATTGTGGCTTCAGGGAATGTGAGTGTGGGTGGAAACTTCGTCGGTCCAGTTAATGTTTTGGATGATGCGAACAGTGTAGAACAATTTCCACCCGGAGCCTTATCTAATTATGATTCATATGTCGTGGGACATGGAACATTTAAAACCAGTTCAAGTACGACGTATCCCCAATTTCCACCGTATAAAGCATTTGATAGAACGACGAGTAGTGCGAGCTTAATATTTCATTGGTCACAAAATGATCCAGCCAGTTATTCTACCGCAAATGGATCATGGACAGGTGGAACGAGTACAGCAGCGACGACCACAAATGTTGGGGGTACGAATAGGTACGGTCAATGGCTTCAAATCGAGTTCCCGTATAAAGTTAAATACAGTTACTCCACTATTCAGGGCCCCCGTGAAGTGGGTCGCCATCCTGGTACGGGATGTATCGCGGGAAGTAACGATACTACGGGGGCGTGGACGGCATTACACAACTTTTCGGGGGTAACGAGAAGTAGCGCCATAGAATTTACAACATATACACCCACGAGCACCCCTACTCAATACTTTAAATATTTTCGACTCATCATAGAAGCGAGAAGTGGGGGTGGTGACGGGTATGCAGGCGTTGATCAATGGAACATTTTCGGTACACGCGACCGGGAACAATCTACGATTAACGACGGTACACTGACGCTCACACACGATCTCGATGTACGTGCAGACTTATATTACGCCGGTATGATACGTAATTTACCGTTCATGGAGTGGGATCCTCTAGAGTCGACCTGCA
>JGI24916J38487_100102_pt1 | contig 35088 bp, 36 predicted proteins | sample LinPfosmplate4_FD_38487 | JGI IMG/M metagenome (IMG submission 38487) | reverse complement strand
TGCAGGTCGACTCTAGAGGATCCCACAAACTCGTTCATGTCCATTACCTCATTCTCCTGTGGTTTGGCGGCTGCGAGATCGGCGTCTCTTTGCCTTTTTACATCTTCAACTTTGCTTTCAACAATTACATTCTCAGTAGTTTGGAGAACAACGTTTTCATCGCTCCCTCCTACAGGTAAGTCGTCTATACTAGTTGCTCCTCCAGACATAGTTTATTATAAAGAATCAAACAATAATAAACAATGTTACGCATACCCTACTGTTTTCTCTGGACAGGCGAGAGTCTTGGCCTTAAACTTGACACATGTATCTCCATGAGCATAAACGTTTTCCTCTACATCCTGCAAACCAGGACTAACGAAATTAAAACATCCTAACTCAGAACAGGTCTTTCGGAAGAGACTAGCCAGTCCGAGCCCAAGGATTATAGATACGACTACTCTCCCAAAGTCTGTCTTTATCATGTTCTGCAAGTTTCGGATCATTGGTCTTATAGTATATCCTCAAATTATTATTGTATCGGTATTCGCTTACCACCTTCTTTTGGGCACTCTACTGGCTTCGGTTCGTATGCGTAGCACAGGCCTGCCTTATCCGCGTACACCACCTGCCCTGCGTTCTCTGGTGTGGGGTATACAGGAACTGTCTCTCGCGGTGGATTTGATATCCATACAAACAACAATCCTACCACGAATGCTGCCGCCATAATTCGAAAATCAATCATAGAAACTAGACCTGCCATGTTGTATTACAGTGATATTATTCCTGATTTGCTATCACAACTGGATCTTCTGTTAGCTGATATGCCAGATCTTTGTATGTGAAAGGTGCCTGAATAAGATAGCTTATGCCGTCCTCGCAAGGGACAGGATTCCCGTCGAAGCATTCAACACCAGTATATGCATATGTGTTTTCCATCAACTGTTTGGCTAGAGGCTTCAACTCGCCGTTATAAACCTCAATCATGTCGTTAATTTTGTCTTGTTGATTCGTATCACTGAACTCCTTAGCAAACGCTTTAAGGCGCTGTTTTTCTACAAACATACTTATCTTGTTCTCTGAGATGGCTTTCTCGAACTCGCTCCTAGTTATGATTTTGAGAGCGTCGGCCTCGACTGATTCTCTAAGGAGCAGATCGTCCTTGAGTTTCTCACGCAGCTTATGAAACTCTGTTAATGCTTCGTCTTCCCCTATGTATCCAAAAAGTAGATTTAGTTTGGTGCGTATGATGTCACTTTTGGTTGTTTCTTCATCTCCTTTCAAGAAAGAAAGGGTTGTCAACACGTTCTCATAACTCCCTTTGTTGATGTCGATATTCAGATTACATGGTTCGCTCGCGTTACCACATTGTGCCTTGAGGTTGTCAGCTGTGACTGAGAATACGATGCCTCCTTGCTTACCACAGTTAAGACACTTCGAACGAAGCTGTGTCATCTTTTGTCTCTTCTGAATAGCAGTGAGTGTACGGTCTCTGCGGATAGCTCGCTTCTTATCTGCGATATCCTTCTCATACGATGATTTAAGTTTGTAGAACTTGTCCATAGCGTCGACTACTGAGTCATCCATAACGTATAGATTATCTACATATTATTCCTCAAAGCAGATAGCTCAGAATGGTTCGACCACACCGGTAGATCGGTGATCATACTTGACTTTTTATCCTTAGTGACAGCAATTTGTTGTAGTTTAGAAACGATGTATTCCTGCTTTTCTTTCGCTCGTCTAGCAAGCTCGGCAGGAGTTGGTTTTCCTTTATACTTCGTGACTAAAAACCCGCCTATAACCAGAATAAGTAATACGGTCATGCTAAAATTGAACAGCAAGCTCGTGTGACTGTCTTTGAAACGCCTGCACTCCTTGAGTGTTTGGCCGAGGAAGTAGGAAACTCCTGGTTCGGTTAGAGTTGGCTTCTCCATTGCTTGTTACTAATGCAAAGGATTATTACGAAATAAATTGTACCCATTAAGTATATAGCAATGGGAGGCACATCAAGCGTAGGTAACTCATACGGTCTGTTCATGCTGATCACCGTAATCTACATAATTCTCGATTACACCACTATGTCCAAGCGAACCGAAGATCCGAAGTCTAAGATGAAACAAGGTCTAACGTACGCATTGATATATTGTAGCGCATTGATCGTGATAGAACTATTCGTCAATCTTAGTCTAACTTCGGAAGTATGTGGAAGTGCACAATGGGGATCGGCTGTATTTGCCACAATATTTCCATGGGGTCTAATATTCGGTTCAGTAATGTTACTTCTCAATATGTTTCCTGGATGGCTAGCACCATTTTCTAACACATTCGGATACTTAATTGCCGTGTTAGGAGGAGTGAACGGTGTTGTATCGGAGATTCTGTTACCGAGACCTCATGATAGTTCCAAAGGTGCAAACTCTGCTACCCAGGCGGCACTGGCTCACATATATGGTAACAAGAGCCTGATGATAAACGAGATAACATCTAGTTCATTCAACTCGTTCTGGATCGGAATGAAATCATTAATGAAGCAAAACGCATTCGAGAGCGTAAGATTAAAAGACGAACTTTACAAATTGGTCGTTATGAAAGAATCAGCAGCAAAGTTCCTTTGGTATGTTTTAGCAGGAGGACTCGTGACATCGGTATCATTCAACTATATCGTAAACTCTGCATGTTCGATGTCTATCGACGAGATGGAAGAGAGACATAAAGAATATGAAGAAACGATTGCTAAACAGCATAGCAATGAGGGAGATGAACAACCGAGAGTCTACTCCACAACAGAGTAATATGTTTAATCATACAGTCATTAATGCCTATATGATTTTGGAAGTGTCTTAGGTGGCAATCAGAATTGCATTCGCGGGATAGAGACGTAGTAAAGGACCGAGAAATAAGACATTATGGCTACAACGATTGCAACAAGCCATGCTGGTAGGACGGTTTTCTTTTGATACCCAACCCCGAAATGTCGTAATGATCCGTCGTCTTCATACATGAACTTGGGTTGAGCGAATACAATCAAGCTGTACGCTATTGCGAAAATTAGAATTGCCACACTGGTTATGTGCCTACGAATGAAGTTTCGATCCATTGCTAACTATAGACTCGTGCGATAAAATATTTAAGTTTCCATCTCAACGCTCTTAACTATCGATCTTATCAATAACATCCTTTGTTAGTACGGTCTCTCTTGCCAGTCCATCTAGAACCTTCTTTCTTTCTTTATTACCGAGATCAGAGTTTGTCTTAGCAGCAAGGGTGACATACTTGTCTTGCAATGTTTCAGACTTTGACCAATCCGGGTGCGCATCAGAGAACTCGGATGGCCACTGACGGCGGATGCCGTGTTGTGCTGACTCGAGGACCTTAGCACCGGAGTCTGGTTCCCATCCATTATCTTTATCGTTGATATACCATTCTGATTTCTCAGCGTCGGTACAGTGGAATGGACGGTCAGTGATGGTAAGAGGTTGAAGATTCTTAAGAACAACATTTCTTATGGCCTCTGGCCTGGATTCATCTAAATCTGCCAATGTAAGTTGTAGGTTTCTGGCGAAATCCTGAATGCACATCGCCTCACCACATTTCTCGTTAAGAAACAGATTGACGTTGTATATTTTCTGATTGTTAATGGTGTTATGCGATCCGCTACCTGATATATGGCTTGTATTACTTCCCAGAGCGTTCGCAGTAGCTATACTAAGCTGACTAAGTGCTTTGACTGCATCTGCGATGCCTTTCAATGTTTCAGCAGTTGAAGACTGCTCTGGTTGGTGTTCTACCACCACGTTGGTGTCATGTTTCCAGTCACATTTATGTTTATGACGATAATAGCCACTGTGATACTTGTAGGTTCTACCACACTCACAGGTATATACATTCGTTGCTAGAGGTGTAGTGGTCGTGCAACTTTTTGCAACTAAGTCTGTATCATTATGTACCATTTGTGTACCATTGTGTTTTCTCGTCTCAAGATGTTTCTTCCATGAAGATTTTCGTGACGTAGAATAGTCACAATTCTCACAGTAAAATGATTGTGCAACTTTTTTGCAACTTTTTGCAACTAAATCTGTATCATTATGTACCATTAAATGATACATAGAAAAGTTGCTAAAGCCAATGACGCGTAATTTGTAGTACCTTTTTTTCAGTCCTACATAACCTCCCTACATAAAATATTGGTGTAATTAGAGGTATTCTACTACAAGCGTCATGATAAACAGGGTTTTTTTTTCGTGTTTTCATTCTCGATTTATAAAGAGGAAAATAGACCCTCAAAAACTGTCTCAGAGAAACAAAGATGGAAATGTGTTCAAAAAGTTAAGTTTATCATGACGCTGTAGAGAGAAGTGGAAAATACAGACAATATATGTCACTACACCATGGGATTGGTGCATTTTTTTAAGTTGAAGAAGATGATATTTAGCATTCACTCTGCTTTACATCATCGAAAGTTAATCTATCCCCATTAAGAATGTGCCTGATCCAGCCAGCACCCAAGAGAGATATTGGGATCCACTCCATATCATTGCTTTTGCTCACCATCTATACATATACATTCAACAAATAGATAGTATATTGATCATCACAACAAACTGTCTGTATAACGCCTAATATTCGTCTTCTTCCATTTCACCATATCCATCATTGTCTTCGCCTATGTGCGTCATGTCGAACTCTTCGCGTTCTATGTCTTGGGCGTTTCGCTGGTTGGCTTCCATATCCATGACGAATACGTCCATCAGCGCATCTGTGACACCGTCACCTGTCCCAAGACGCATCTCGTTAGCAGTCCTCTCTTCGATTTGTTCACGTTCAGCATCATATGTATCTCCTTCATAGACGCGGAATCCTTTCTGTTGACCTACGGCCCAGACGCCAAGTTTGTGATTGCGAAACTCCTTGTCGATTTCACGCTGATCGTCCGTCATTGCCGTCAGTCTGGCTACAATGCCGTCTTTTTCTTTCTCTTTGGCACGAGTGACACGTTCTTTCAATGACTCGTAGTCGTGATCAATGTTAGATCTTTCGCCACAAACGATGCTCATATACGCTGTTATGATGTTTGCGATCTTACCGGCAGTTTCCTTTTTGTCGCCGGTCATGACCTCTTGCAGAGCCATGTCTCCTAATACCGCTACGTCAACCTGCTCCAAAGGTCTTAGCATTGGGTTGGATGGTCGCTCAGGAACCTCAGCGTAGAGTTCATCTCTATCAACTAGCTTGGCGAGCTCTACTAGAACCGATAGGATGTAGAAACGCATCAATAGTCCGACTAGTCGCTGATCGAATATCGATTCAACCATTTCACCGTCTTCCTGACGCGGTGCAAGATACATCGTGTCCCATGCTAGCCGCTCGAGGTCAAGAGACTCCGTCTGGAAAAACTTCATCGCCTCAGTTATTCTCGCATCACCGTAGAACGTAGAGAGAGGAGAGTAGTGTTTTTTGACAAACTCTTGGATATCGTATGCATGCCTTTCACTTAGCTTCCAGTGACGAGGGATAGGTATCTCGTTGTAATTGACGGAATCTATTATGATGTTGGGGAACACTCTGGTCATTTGTTGAATAGCATTATGTGCGTAATCTACTGTGCGGAATACGGAAGTCTCTGTATTCTTTCTATCTTCGCGGATGGTGGGAATGCTCCCCAGACAGGCAATAAAGTCATTAAGATTAGATGAAGATGAGTTTCGACGGACGAAATCGGTTAAAACTGCTTCCATCTGTGGGATAGATGTACCAAGGTAGTTCTTGAGGTCTCTTACGGTATCGCTGTCTGATTCAGCGGGACCATCCCTAGCACCGTATCGATCAAGCACTGCGACCATCTTCTCTCTGAAGACGAGAGGCACTACCTGACTGTCTGTGTCTTCTAGATGCGAAAGATGACTCCTTAGTCTTTGGATGTTACTGTAGACTGCAACACCTAGGTCGATATTGACAATGTTGTCACGGTTCACAATTGACATGAGTCTGGCTAGGGATTCATTATTATAGTTTCTTCCATCCCTCTTCAACTTCGCGATGTGCTCTGCGATAGAGGCTTTCACGTCGAAGTCATCTGGTTTGTCCATACAAACTGCCCTTAGTTCTTCACTCAAGGGTATATCACTGTTGTATTTGCAGTATACGATAAACGCTCTGTAGATCGTTTCTTCGTCGAACTCAGGAGAAAGTGCAGGATAGCGAGTACTTGTGTTCTCTGGATCAAACAAAATCGGTGCCCTAGAAAGACTAGCTAGACCATCAAGCGTCTTTCTGATGTCGAGGACGGTATTGTTGTCAGAGATGATCGATGGGTCCTTAGATGCAAAGAAATCGAACGTATTATCCGATTGGCTATTACAGCAGGCGTTCTCTAAGAAAGGGTCCTTAGCTGCGTTACTAAGTACAGCCTGGTTGTCGATAATATCCTTATGTAGTACCTTTTGGATACCTTCCTGTATAGCGAGGGACGTGTAAATGATCTTAGATCTGAGTGCATTTATCTTGAGGAACTGTTCAGAAGACCCCTTGCTGACATCCTGTTTGAGTTGTTCTCTGAACTCTTGTGGGATTTTCTCTACTGCTCCTACCTTGACAGGCCTTAGGGGTGGAAGGAAATTAATCCAGTTAGCGATAGACAGTTCCTCTGGAATCTCTACATTGCCTACTGTCTCGTCATACTCTGTTCTTTCTCGGACTCTTTCTCTCATCATGTCACCAGTTAGAATGAGTTTATCGATGTACGTCTCTATCTTAGACATCATTTTCTGTGGTGTTAGTTTCTTGATAGAGTCCCATGGTTCAATTGAGCTTTTGATTCCGTTCGCGACACAAACGATGTACTCTAGCCCCGACTTATCGGCTGTTCCCTTGCTAGGATAACCGGCGAATGATCTTACACATCCAGGGAAAGTTTTTCTCGTCCTGAGAGGAGGAACACTCGTTTGGATGCCAATAAGAAGGAATGCGATGGTCATTAGAATTAACGTTTGGTTATATACGGTCTCATATGGATCAGGCTTTTTCTTTTTCCGACTTGCGGCAGCAGCAGCCTCATAGTCTGCTTTGGAGGGCATGCTTTTTGCCAGCAATTTACTTGTCTCCGACATAACAAACTCCTGGAGTGATTCAGTATCTAGACCCATGTACTTCGAGATAGCGTTCATCACTCTGAATATTCTCTCTGCTTCCATTGTTCCAAACGAAGTAGGGGCAGATCCTTTTTGTTGAGCCACAGCTACAGATACATCTGCAGCCAAAACGTCACGAGTTTTCATTGCGAAGCCATCTTCTGTGAAACCTTCCTCTGTGCTGAAATCGATTGTTGTTATCACCCAACTGGAGTACCTATCAATAATGGCCTCACCATCTCCACTCTCGTCACCTTGATCACTGATGATTCTCGCCATAGTCGCCATGTAGTTCTCACCACGAACAAATGCGTCTGCAAGTTTGGCAACGAACGTTGGTAATATCTTGATTCCACTGGAGATGCAATACAGCCACCATACATCTTCTCCTTGGTCATTAGCAGGCCGTGTGAACATAGCTACGAACTTTGTTATATCATTCTGCCTCTTTACAAAATCACCTTGAGAGAGAATAGTACTTATCAACGGGCCGTTAGGGGATTCCTCAACAAGAACCTCTTTTGCTGACTGTCCAATTGAATACTTCAATATGTCATACTTCATGAAGGCCTGCTTTTGAAGAGCTAGAAGAGCAGGTAATCTATCACGAGCATTCTCGGCTTCGGATTTAATCTTCTTGAAAATGGCATCAGCGTTTTTCTGGAGACGCTTGTCGAACTCATCGGCCATGTCTTTGATCGTATCTTTCTGCATCTCCATCATTGCAACAGGTAATGACTCACATTTGTCATCTACGGTTATGCACTCAGGCTCTAGATCACAATACATCTTTGATGTATCCCCCGACTTGTCTGCAGCTGACTCGTCTTGAAGCCATTGGTTGTCTTTTCGTTGAAAGTACGAGTACACACTCGAACCATCGTCTTCCTTTTTAACAAGTACCGCGATGTCGCCATCCCTCACTGGACGTTTGCCTAATAGTAGGGCTTCTGCTTCCCTGTCTGCAGCATCCGGTGTCATACCAGTGTTCTCTATCAGCTTTACCTTGAGGATATCTCTCTTGGAAGCGTCGGTTTCTTGAATATCTACATCTACTTGATAGTCGCGAATGACATCATAAAATGTCTTGTCGAACTCAAGGTCAAAGTAGATTGTTTTTCCATTATCCTCAATAAGAAGTTCAGGGGATGTGTACTTCTTGGCAAGGGTTTTAGATTCGCACTTGGTGTTTGTTAGCTTAGATTCGACTACTTTTGTCTCGCGTTCTAGCCACCCTTCTGTGTCGGCAAGCGCAGCCATGCCATCCTGAATCATTAGCTCGCTTCCAAGCAACCCGATCATGGAGTTATAAAACCTACTGTAATCCACAGAGCCAATAACTTTCAACAACTCTCCGTTAGACATTTCATCTAGTGGCAGGCTTGTCAGATCATATGCCTCTATTATGTCCTCTTGTGCTTTACTGCTGTAGCCACCCATAGTGTTGTCTAACAATGTTGGGTGTCGGCGCTTCTTTTCATTGCTCGAGATGAGTATGTCGTACTCCTTCTTGGAGGTAGCATAGTCTCTCCTGAAGTCACTGATCTTCTCAGTAACGAACTCTACCATATCGTAATATTGCATGAAGGACAGATCCCTGTGATAAACCATAAATGGTTCGAGATAAGAGACGATTTCGTAGAGGGACAGTCTACCCTTGATGTTGCTCTTCACGAGATCGAATAAAACTCTTGTCTTCGGGATAGATGCCTTGAGGTATTCATCGTACGATATGTCTTTGTCTGGTAACCTCGAGTACTCAGTTATTGCAGCGAGGTAGGTTGCTGCCTCGAAACCAATATCACCTTTCGCGCTCTCGACGACTTTTCGTCGGACAGATGTGCCCTTATTAAGAAGACGCCAATAAGGCATGAAATTAGAAGCCAAGTTAGATCTGGTCATAATGTCAGTTGCCGGAAGGTTTACTCGTGAGAATGTAACGGCTGATTTCGGGAGTGTAAGAAACGACTTTATTACTACAGAATCTGGTCGTGTAACTTCTTTCACATTTACGATCATGTCTCCGCCTTTCACTCTGTGGGCTTCAAGTGTGTTTTCACCAAGGTTATATCGTTGAATCAAGAATCGCTTGCGTTTGATCTGTTCGTTTTTGGCCACAGATGAGTAGAAGTCTTCTAGCATGTCAACAACACCGTTCAAGTTTGTACCAACATCCTGCCTTGTAAGATCTGAAGAGAGAGGTGAAGGGTTTTCAAACGGTGTCCAATACTCTTTCAATGACCTTAATAGGTAGTTATACCCATTTTCTCCATCAGGGACTCTTCCCGAGTTGAAAGCATTGATACTTTCGTCTTCACCTACTCTTTCAGTGGCTAGAGAGGTAGTGACAATGTCATCGAACATTTCAGCTTCCTCAGTATTCACGTCGAAGAGTTTCTTTTTGTTACGGACAACAGGGACGATCCAATACAACTTCTGTTTTAACTCTTTGAGAGCACCAACCAAAGGCTTGTAGTCTGCGCCTTGTGATTCAGGCATAGAAGCATTGCCGTTTTCGTCGAACGTTGAGAAGTCAGTTCGTAACTGTTTGAATCTTTCAATCATTCTGTGGATATTATTGAGAACGCTGGTGGTTCTTTGGTTGTTGGGTATGTCAGAAAGCATTTCGGCTAGAAGATCATTTGTCTGTTTATCGATACCATATCTTCTCTCCTCAGCAGGAACCTCAACTAGCCGTTCAAGAGTTTGTTCTTCAGTACCAAACCGGATCTGATCAGCGGCGAACATGATGTTTTTGACTCTCTCTTTGAAGCCAGGTTCAATCTCGTCCTCTGGAGACTGAAGTTCGTTTTGTTCAATATCGTCTGGTTCACTGTCATCACCCGTAACCTCGACGGGTTCTTTCTCCACAAGTGATTCCGGTGTATCCCTGAGGACGAACTTGTCGATAGGAATGTCCTTAGGAATGCCCTTATATGCGAAGTCGATGTATATGACGTTTCCATCTGTCAATGTCACCTCTATCTGGTCTTCATCTAGAGATGTTACTTTGCCAGTGAAAGTTGTAGGCAGATCTCCACCGAAATGAATATCAATCCATTGATCAGGTACAAGGCTGTTCTGCTTTGCATAACCTTTCTCATCTGCTCTGCTCAGAATAGAGATGCCTGTAATGGATTCGTTGAGCAGAGAACCATCTTCGTTGATGTCCAACGTTAAAGGAACACTGTCTGCACCGAGAAGATCAATACCGTTCGAGTCAATATACTGGATTAGATATTGCTTACCGTTCGTGTTCTCGTCGGACGGGGATACTAGTTCGACTATATCACCTAGCTGAAGTTTAACTGTATCTGCTGGGGCACTAGCCATTGTTTTATAATTAAGGCAGATATTTATCTGCATTATGTGTGGGATTAAATGTTACGAAAAGAGTTAAAGGATTCAGTTGTAGTCATAATACGCTAACATGTCAGAGACTCAGCAAGCACGCAGATACGACCTTAACACATTGGGCGGCCAGTCCATCGAAACTATCTTATCCGGATGTGTCGATGCGATGCCAGCTGCTCTTAGCCACAAGAGGTGGCGATGGAAGGACAAAAGTTATGATGTTTTCCGCTACAAGAAGGACTTTCTAACAGCTCAGGATAGTCCTCCTGATCTAGGGAAGTTTCGCTCCGCTATTTTTAAAGATGGCAAATTAGTATGTTTTGCACCACCTAAATCTGAGCCGTATGATGCGTTGTGCAGCAATTCCATGGTATACGAAGACTTCATCGATGGTACAATGGTGAACCTATTCTGGTCTGGTGATTGCTGGGAGATGGCTACCAGAAGTACCGTGGGCGCCAATGTAGGCTTTTTCACCAAGACAGGCAAGGCCAAGGCATCCGGGACAACTTTTAGAGAAATGTTTCTCGATGCGGTGCAGTATGGAGAAAAGCAAGATAATAGTATAGACTCAGGAAGAGACTTTTTTGGAAGTCTGGAAAGCGTAGATAAGAAAACAGTGCTGTCGTTTGTAGTTCAACATCCATCACATCGGATTGTTGCGCCAGTAGAATCGCCATCGGTCTACCTGGTAGATGCCTACCACATTGAAGCGAACAGTGTTCATGCGCTCGATAGAGCGGAGGTTTTATCAAAATTACCATCGTTCGTTAGAAGTCCAGTTGTCCACGAGAATATGGACCTCGAACGTTGGAAGGTGTGGTCATGGGCCAACTATCATGTGATGGGGTTGATTGTCAGAGACTCAACTGGTGCAAGATCTAAGATTAGGAACTCAGAGTACGAGAGGGTTCGTCGACTGCGCGGTAATCAGCCAAAACTGCAGTATCGCTATCTAGTGCTTAGAAAGGAACGTCAAGTGAGCGAGTACCTGCGATTCTTCCCTGAAGATAAAGATCTGTTCAGTAATTATCGTGATATGGTGCACGACTTTACTCGCACTCTTTTCACGAGTTACAAGGAATGCTATGTTCTTAAGAAAGCACCTCTCGCTGCGTTTCCCGACGAGTTCAGGACGAACATGTTCAAGCTACATGAGAATTACATACAGGTATTACGGCCTAATCAGAAATACGTGACTTATGGCGAAGTGATCAGATACGTCAACGAGATGCCTCCTCAGATCCTAATGCATGCTATTAATTTACCGTACCACCGCGCGCGGCACATGACTAGTGAGGAGAGTGAAGGTGCAAGTGATAAATCGCCCGAACAATTGAGCGAGACCTCATCTGACTAGAGAGTTTATAGATAAAGAAAATGATTAAGATTCTTTATCTAAATATGTTGTTTACTCGGTCTTGAAATCTTGACCGATCACTTCGAATACCTTGTTCATGTCGTTGAGTGCCCCGTTGATCATGTCGATTACATCGGCCTTTTCTGTTGGTTTGATGAATCCAAGTCTTAGAATACTTTCGTCGATATGCGGGTGTGCCTTTCGGAATCCACAGAACTCAAGTAATTTGCTTCCGCCTTTGCCTTCGAAGTATTTTGTATACATGAAGTACTCCAGAGCTTTGCCAATTGTATAACCTCCTTCCATGGTAATGTCAAATCCATTGCTAAGTGCCGACGCGCTTTTTTCTACCATAGAGTGATTGCTTCGGATCTGGGTCTTAAGAAGGGCGATTTTTTGAGTCATTATGTCACACGCCCTAAACATAAGCTCCATGTTGCTGAACTGACCGACCGTCTCTATCAAGAAGTCGAATGAGTCTGGAAGAGTGAACGTCTGTCCTTTAAGCAAAAGCCAATCTTTCTTCTTGAACTCGATTTCGGCTTCTTCTAGGCCCTCGCTGTTTAGGCCGGCTTCAATCTTGCGCAGTTCTTCAGCGACCTGAATAGGGTCAGGAGTGTTGCCATATGTGCAAGCGGACGCGACGTTAAATCCACCATCTTCTGCCGCCGTCCCAATATCAAGTCGTGCAGTGAACTTAAGAGATTCGCCAGTCAGTTCACTTGATAGTTGGGGTCTAAGGCGAACGACATCAATATAGTCTTGCGTGATAGGGTTGGGAGGGAATATTTTTTTAGTTTCGGAGTCCGACAAGAACTTACCAGTTGACAGGTCTCTGATGCGGAAGTCCGCCGTGGTGACATAGTCAATTACGGCGCCGTCATTAGTTTTATCGAGGACGACCTCGTAATTCTCGATGGGTGTAGCAACATCCGAGATGTGTATCGGTATACAACTAAGCCTTTGCTTGATGAGTTCATTGTTCATACGTGTGGTGTTAACCCCAATATCGACTTTATTCTCTTCGTATGGAGTCGTGCGAAAGACGATACATGGGATATCTGATACGATAATTCTTCGCAAGGCGTTAGCCAGACTAACGTTTACACCTGATAGGCGGAACTTGAGCTGGCCATCTTCTTCGGATAATTCGGAGATACGGGGGTCCATCGTGATATGTACTAGACAAAGAAAAACAATCTCTATTTCGATTTTCTGCCCAATTAGTTTAAAGTCTGCAGTCATTTTCCTTGTATAGGGCAAATGAGTACGATACTGTATTACAGCAACTTCTGTGAGAACTGCAAGTCTATCCTTGCTGATATAGCCAAGAGTCCTATCAAGGATGATATGCACTTTATCTGTATTGACAAAAGAACTAGAGGAGAGAATGGTGCGACGTATGTAGTACTTGAGACAGGTCAGAAAGTGCTACTACCACCCACAGTGACCAAAGTTCCGGCCTTGTTACTTTTGAACCGTGGTCATCAAGTAATATTTGGTGATGAGATTAAGAACCATGTAATGCCTAAGATTGACGCACAGAGGGCTCATGCCGTCCGTGATAGTGGTGAGCCATCAGCGTTTGCTTTAGGAGGAGGTGGTGGATTCGGAGTAGCATCGGATAACTATAGTTTTCTAGATCAGAGTGCAGACGAATTAGCAGCGAAGGGTGAAGGAGGAATGAGACAGCAGCACCATTATGCCGGCGTGTCATACAATGACAATATTGAGACACCACCTGACAATTATTCAGCAGATACGATAGGTTCTGTTTCGATGGATCAACTTCAGCAACAGCGATCCGCTGATATTTCTAGCCAAAAAAGATAACACCTGAAAACGTTTAAAAGATAAGGGACAGTTCCATTAATAACGTATGTCAGCCACAGTTGTATCAGCATTTAATACTCACTTTAAGGAGTTTGTACAAGCAATCCAACATGTGTTTCCGGATGATGTTGAAATAGAGGCGGCCAAGAACGCTTTGGAGAGGTTGAGGAAAGCAAATCCTAGCATGATTGTCAAGGGATTCAAGACCTATGTAACGAATCCTTACGGTGCACAAATTGAAAATGGTGACATTGATTTCTTCATTAACAAGGATTATGGCAAAGATGTCCCGTCCTCTGTTATTCTCGAGAAGATCAACTCCCTTCGCGTCCCCATCTCGCAGATGGAACCCAATGAGCTAGAGAACGTAGCTAAGTATTTGAAGCAGTTGAAGACTATATGTGACTTATACGATTGATAATCTCATGGCTTAAAAAAATATCATTAGTCTCCCTATTATGGAATCGGAGAAAGAGACTCATGATACTAGTTCTAGTCCTCCTTCTGGGGAGAGCGAACAAAAGATGCAGAGCCTAACAAAGGTCTTGAAAGATCTAGTGCGTGACTTATTGACGACGTATCCAGAGCTTGGTGATTCACTACACGATGACCTAAGAAGTCTTCACGGCGATGAGTCAGAATGTCAGGAGGCAGTCAATCGCCTTACTATTCACTTCCAGACAGTGTTTCCAGAGAGATTCTTCGATATCCTCTACGAGAATGAAGAAATATTTTTGGAGGAGTCTGATGTGAACACTGAGTTCCTACCAGGTGTTGATTATAAGACTCTCTGGGCGGCAAACATCTCTGATGCGACAAGAAAAACTTTGTGGAAATATTTGCAATTGATCTTGTTCGCGACAGTGTCTGACGTATCTTCGGGTGAGTCTTTCGGTGACACGGCTAAATTGTTCGAAGCTATTAATGAGAAAGAGTTCAAGAGCAAACTGGAGGAGACGATGAGCAGCATGCAGGATGTGTTTTCATCTCAAGCAGATGGCGAGGAAGCGAGTAGCAGCATGGGTGGCATGGGTGGCATGGGTGGCATGGGTGGCATACCAAACGCAGAGGCCATTCATGAGCACGTCGCGGGTATGATGGGAGGCAAACTGGGGACCCTAGCCCAAGAGATCGCGGAGGAAACCGCGAATGATCTCCAACTAGATATGGAAGACGCATCTAGCGTTGGTGATGTTTTCAAGAATCTTTTGAAGAATCCAACAAAGTTAATGGGTATGGTCAAGAACGTTGGTTCTAAACTGGATGAGAAAATCAAGTCTGGCGATATTAATGAGAGTGAGATCTTAGCAGAAGCAAGTGAGTTGATGAAAAAGATGAAAGACATGCCTGGGATGGGTGACTTGCAGTCGATGATGGGCTCTTTGGGTCTAGGAGGGAAAGGTGCCCGACTAAACACAGGGGCGATGCAAGCCCAGATGGATAAAGCTATGAGACTCGCGCAAATGAAAGACAAAATGCGTGCAAGGTCGAGTGCACGAGCGAGTGTTCCTCAAGAGCCTCAGCTATCTCCAGAAGAGATAGCAGCAAGGGAAGCGTCAGCTAGAAAGGCAATGGAAGAACTGCTGGCAGAAGAGGAGGTATTTCGTTCTGGGGAACGAGCAGAGCGTAGCTCAAAGAAGGAGAAAGGGAAGAAGAAAAAGAAAAAAGGTAAAGGTAAATAAGCTCAAATAAAACCTTAAGACTATATATACGAGATGCAATCACCTTTCTGGTTAAAAGATCCCACTATTCTCTTCAATCGTGACCAAATTGGCGAACTATGGCCTACTTTATCAATGGACATGGAAAGGAAGCTAAATGCAGTTACAAGACTAGTGGTTGTGTTGTCACTACTCGGCTATTTGATTACTCAGAACGTACGTATCTTGTCAACAGGGCTGGCGACAATAGTAGCCATGGTTGTCTTGTACTACGCAAAGATGTCGGGGGCAGCAAAATCATCTTCAGTCAACAAGAAAGAGGGGTTTGAGAACATGTCTATCTCCGAGATAGAAAGCAATGGGTTTACAATGCCCACCCGAAGCAACCCAGTAATGAATGTATTGTTACCTGAGATCCAGGACGACCCGAAGAGACAGGAGGCTGCTCCTGCGTTCGCACCAGCAGTTGAGAAAGAGATAAATGATAAAGTGGCAGACGCAGTTGTATCGAACTTTGATGACCAGCAAGGCATAAAAGATCGCCTTTTTAGGGATATTGGAGACCAATTCGATCTAGATATGTCTATGCGACAGTGGTATGCTACTCCTAACACAACAGTGCCTAACGATCAAAAGTCCTTTGCGGATTTTTGTTACGGTGACATGATATCATGCAAAGAAGGCAACGCTTTAGCTTGTACACAAAGCATGCCTCCCCACTGGATTAACGGTTGAGTTAAGAGCGAAAAAATAATGTTGATGGATTATATAATGGCTTACGTATCTGATTATACATTCCACAATACCACCAGGATTGGGGGAGACACATGCGATCAGAGTCAGCAGAACATTCAGAACGCTGCATCCGCAAACTATCTTTTAACTAACTTCCGACCTGAGTGTCCTATGGGCGACGCAGTTCAGTTTGCTACTAGTCAGCCAAGTATTAACTTCACTGGAAGTCATTCAGTAGGTATTGGTGGATGCAATATCGACGAGAGTTCCAAACTCCAGATTGCCGACATCAGCAAACCAAAGTGCAGAATCAGTCTTTTCGAGAGGCCTTTTGCTACAGTACCTTACCTTGGTCGTGGGTCTTCTAACCCTGAACTGGAGTCGAAGCTCCAGCAAGGCGAACTTTCTAACAATAAAAAGAGCATTAACCCTAGTTCGGAGGTATGCTACTCGAAATATAGTCAGACTCCGATGCTGCCTTCATTGAAGTCAACGGTAACTAACCCAGCAAATCTTGTTGAGGGTGTAGCCGCTGAAGGATGGGTGAGAGGAGGTTTGCCTTCGAGAGAGTTAGTGAGAGATCAAGACTACGCACAAACACATACGAAGAAGCAATACATCTAAACAGCTTAGAGTCAATGTCAAGAGAATAAGTATTGACATGGATTCATACTGTAGTGACTTCATCTGCACATATCAGGTAATGGATAATGAAGATCTTTATAGAAGTCAGTTTTTGCAGGCATTTGGGTTATCGCAATGGGACGACCAAGCAATAACTCTTGCGACTGATAAAATATTTGCACTCGTTGAATCAGAACTGATTCCCGCGTTTGATATTCTAAGAGGCGGGAATAGCAGATTCGGTCATATGCTCCTCTTCATGGGAGACGACTTATCTAATTCGAATCTATTTCGGGTGTTCTTCGTTTACGATCTTTTTTACATAACACACAGATGTATTTCAGACGTACTAACGTCTGGACGAGTTGATAAAGAACGGTTGACTAATCTTTGTAAAGCGATGAAAGCATAGAAACTTTTTATGGACATATTATAGATGGCTTCCACACGTAATAACAATATGCCAGGCAATTATTGTCTTCAGCAACGTCAGTTTAGCTTGTCAAGGCAGTATACTGATTTCAAGAACTCGCAATATGGCGCTGCATACGACCCCGCTATTCCCTGCATCGGAATAACTCCTAGTCATATGCCAATGGATACTCTTTCAAGCAACCCAGTCGAGATCGAATCCGCTCTCTGGGGCATTAACTCCACAAATCTTGTCGACCCTCAGAAACCTGTCAAGCCTGAGCTTAAGACTGTTCCTATGAAAGCTTTCTTCGAGACTACTCCTATGATTATGCCAAAACCTCTTGTAGTGGCAAAAAACCAAAGACCATTCCCTGTACCCGAATAAACTGTGTTGCTCAGAGATAGATTTGCATTTCTCTGACTAACAATTTTCTGCCTAGTGTATATAAATGTCTGGATACACATGTCGAGAAACGTATTTCAACTATGGAAGTTATCTCAGAAGCAGAGGCTATGACAAGGAAATCTGTAATCTAGTTACCGCAATAGAGGACGGAGATATCCGCCTTGGTTCTGTCGTTCCTAACGGCACCATGAACGGGGCAACCATATATGGATCGTTACTAGTTGAGAATACAGGAGGACAAAATGCTCCACAGCCGCAACTAGGCCAAGTCGTTATACAAGGCGGTGAAAGTGGTAATCCTACAACATCCGATTCAGGTGTTCTAGCGACGCGTCTCGGTCTACAAACAAGACACGGTGCTCACTTAATCGGCCCGATTCACCAAAGCGCAAATATTTCACATGTTAGCGGATTGAAGAACAGTAACCTCTTCAGAGCAACTGAACATGTATTTGGTCATCCACTACTATCTACTGATACCACTGTAAGAATAAAAGGAAATCTGATTGTCGATGGCTCTTTCTCGAACGTTGCTGACGAGTACGCAGAATCACTGACTCTTTCAGCCGGCATCACGCATGATAGAGAGATGTTGGACATATTCCACGGCGCAAGACAAGCCCCATTAAAGGATATAGTCGACGTATGGCTTGACTCGTCTCTGAACATCGATCCAGTCGCCAATCCAGACATCTATAAGACAGAATTGGCTTTTGCAATTGACGGAGACGTCTCTGGTGCATTGATTGGTCGTAACGGAGGTACTAAAGTGCATGGTCATACACGGATATTGCGAGGTGCGACCGTAACAAGCGTACCTGATGCTAGTGGTCTGGACATATCCTACTCTGTCAGTAAATCAGAGCTTGACTCACTGGCACTCGATGTTTATGGTGGTATAAAAATGCAAACAGGTCCTTCAACTGCCTTACCGAATATAGGTATATATGATCCCACTGGTCTTGCCACGTTCTCGATTGGCCACTCTGCCTTATCTGTGAAAGGTGAAATCACGGCAGACGGTTCAGCTACGTTTGTTGACATCAGCGCCGTCACTGCAAACTTCAACGATATGAATGTTTCTACATTCACAGTTGGAACACTAGATGCCAGTAATATCGATGCCAGTAATATCGATGCCAGTAATGTCGATGCCAGTGGCATACACATACAAGGTACTGGTACACCGGTGACGATCGTTAAAAATGGTCTGCCCGGCATTGCTCTTGCAGTAACTGGAGATATCTGCGCGAACGACGTGTCAGCAAGTAGTTTCTTCGGTGATATCTCTGGCAGTAAAGTAACCGTTTCAGGCACCGGAACCCCAGTAACCATCACCAAGACAGGCCCCGGCAGCAGCCCAGCCTTAGATGTCAGTGGCGATGTAAGCCTGAACGGAAACTTGGTCATGAGTGGGGGCGACGTCTCAGCAAATGACATAAGCGGTGCGAAAATATATGCGACAACTGGCTTCTTCGGCGATTTGACAGGCAACGTAACAGGCGATTTAAGCAGTAATATGACGTTGTTCAATTATCTGCATGGTACTGAAGTTACAGCTAGTTTCGTTGGCGATCTTAGTGGCAATGTAACAGGCGATCTTAGTGGCAACGTAACAGGCAACGTAACAGGCAATCTAACAGGCGATGTAACAGGCGATGTAACAGGCGATCTTAGTGGCAACGTAACAGGCAACGTAACAGGCGATCTTAGTGGCAACGTAACAGGCGATGTAACAGGCAACGTAAAGAACTCTGCAAATGCTGTTGTTTTGCATGCTGGTGCTGGAACTGCAGTTAATCCTGCCACCTTTACAGGCAATGTAACAGGCAATGTAACAGGCAATGTAACAGGCGATTTAACGGGCGATCTAAGCAAAAATGTCACATCGTTCTTGGACCTATCAGGACACAACATCTCATGTAACGAGATATTTGCCAATCTGGCGACAGGAACAGGAGTTGATGTCAAGTTTACTGCAGGAAAGTTGGTGAAAGCTGCAAGTAGTCTCAAGTACAAAACAGAGATCACGGATCTTGCTTCTTCATACGTCGATTCGATAACAGCACTGCGACCAGTTTCGTTCCGATATAAAGACGCTGCTAGTGGTCCACTGGCGATGGGATTCATCGCGGAAGAGGTAGAAACAACCGATCTATCCAATATAGTTGTCAGAGACAGCGAAGGCGGGGTTGACGGCTTGGATTATACACAACTGATAGCTCCTCTTGTAAGTCTTGTGAAAGCTCAAGGAGAGAAGATTGCTGCTCTAGAACAAAGAATCAACGTCCTGGAGAACCAATAACTTCAAAGACAGCAAATGATAATAAAAAGAAACATGTCACTTAGAATAATATGGCGTCATATGTTTCATTAGACGATTATCGGAAGGTCAGAAGTGTTCCTCGTTGCTCGTATTTGGCTGTAGATAATTTTTTGAATAATCCAGATGGTACAAGAGAATACATCCTCACCCAAGACTTTACGGTTCGTGGTAACTACCCAGGGCAGCGCACAGAGTCGTATGCGACAGAAGAAATGAAGAACCTTATCGAGAAGTTCATACAGCCATTTGCTGGGCGCATAACAAGGTTCCCTATCGGGAATGACGATGGTGACAATTATAATGGCGCTTTCCAATATACGACTTCGAGGGACAGGACATGGATTCACAATGATGGTTGGAACAATTGGGCAGGTGTCTTATACCTAACACCAGACGCTCCTTCTTCCTCTGGAACAGGTTTTTACAAGCACATAGAGTCGGGTGCACGAACAGAGCCTGAGGCAAAGCTGCTAGGAATAGACAAACAGATTGGTCAAGAATCCCAGGATTATACGAAATGGGAACTAACCGATAAGGTAGGCAATATATATAATAGGCTAATCCTCTTTGACGCAACCCAATTCCATGCATCGCTTGATTATTTCGGGCAAGATAAAGCAGACGGCAGGCTGTTTCAGACATTCTTCTTCTCGACCGAGATATAAAGCCAACTACATTCGTCAATACAGATGAGATACCCTTCTGTATTGATACTACGTGATGATAAAGATAACGATATTGACAGTTTGGTAACCAGTGATACGGTACGCTTCACACCTGTATGCAGTAATAGCCAGGATGAAATAGATGGGTTGTATTCTCTGAAGTACCACATACTAGTTACATATAAGTCGGAAGGCAAGTATTTATCAATGGAGCTTCCTGAGCGTATTCATCGCAGATGGTTACACATAGAGACATCCAAAAGTCTCGAAGAGTTGAACGATATGGTGAATACTCTGTATGCCTCATTAGTCGTAATGCCAAAAGACCTACTTAGACCAGCTTTCTCGATCTTCACCACCTGCTATAACTCGTATGACAAGATTGATCGCGCGTACTTGTCACTACTTTCTCAAACGGAGATCGACTGGGAATGGGTGATTATGGATGACTCGCCATCAGACGATCATTTTCAGACGTTGAAGTCCAAACTAAAAGATGGAAGGGTAAGACTTTATAGACGAAATGGGAACAGTGGTTCAATAGGTGAGGTCAAAAACGAGGCAATATCATTATGTCGCGGCAAGTACATAGTTGAGTTCGACCATGACGATGAACTGACACAAGAGTGTCTACAGGATGCAAAGGGTGCGTTCGAGGGCGACCCGGAGGTAGGGTTTGTCTATATGGACTTCATCAATATGTACGAGGACGAGAAACCGTTCTTCTATGGCAACACGGACGATCATAACGTTTTCATTTGCAAGGGTTATGGTGGATACGTTTCACTGCGTTTTAGGGGTAAATGGCAGTACATGTATCTCACTCCCAATATCAACAATATAACGCTGTCACATTTAGTTTGTTGTCCAAATCATCCTAGAATATGGAGGGCAGACGTTTTGCGAGAGAGAGGCAGCTACTCGGAGCTATTGCCGATTTGCGACGATCTAGAGATATTGCTTTCAACATTGAACAAGTACAAGGCAGCAAAGATCTGTAAATTAGGATACATTCAATACATGAATCCAAACAACAACAACTTTTCTTTAATTCGCAATGCAGAGATCAATCGGTTGGGTCCGAATCATATTGCACCGGAGTTTTTCAAGAAGTATCAGGTAGACGAGACAATGAAAGGCAATGATGCTTACGAGGACCCTGAATACCGGCTCTATCATAGCAATATATGGACAAGGAGTGCAAGATATTCTCACAAATACTGGAACTCTAGAATCGGGTGCTCGAAGAAGTCGGTTTTGATATTCAACCCTCATCAGTTTGGTGATCCTCTTATAGACGAATACAAAAATAAGGAAGACCGTATGGTGTATTTGGTTTCACCGGACAAAGAGCTGCATCTTCTGCAGCTAGCATCGGACACAGTTGGGATTGAGAATGTGATGCTGTGGTATTTACCTGACAGTACGAAGACACAGGCGATGAGATATGTATCTATGCTTTTGCTAGGGGACAATGAAGAACTTATCGCTATTGACTGTTAACATTAAACCCGATTATTTACGTTTGGTTTTGCGAGTAGATTTACGTTTCGATTTGCGATAATAAGGTATTCCTGGATATAGAAATAATACCTTATCTATGTTAGATAATGGTGAACTTTTCTGGCATGCTACTAGGGATGTTATATAGTGGATGGAACATCAATACTAAAGGGCCAATATCAGAGCTAAAATGGAAACCTTTCGAGGTTGAACCACCATTCAAGAGTCTCGGAGATGAGATCAGCAATACAACACTGCACATGAATATGATGAAATCACAATGGTTGGATGCATTGACAAGTGTTCGTGTGAGTCAAATAGAGAAAGAGAGATTGGCAATAGATGTGTTAGACGCACTTGATATAGTGTCTGCCAGTGTGTTGCCGACTAACTTACTTGCCGGAGGGCTTCTAGGAGACTGGGACTGGTCAATCGATAGTAATTGACTAAGAAATCAGTTTCCATAGCTTAGGTTTGATGTTATCTGGATACTTCGTAACAGTAAAATAATTATCTCCAGGTAGGAGACTCTTGCCGTCTGCAAGTGACTTACTAATGTGCTCAACATTAGCAATTTCAGGGATGTTGACTTCTGTATGTGAGAAGTTGCTAAGTTTATCCAAAATAGCTTCTGGATGCATAAAGTAGCCCATGTGCCAACCTGCATCTTTTGGTGTCACATGAGCAACTCTTAATGTGTTTCTTAATTCGTTGCATGTCCACATTCCTGCATGAAGACCGCCTAACGTTATAGCCCTAGGGTGTCTCCATTGTTGTTTATGAACAAGGCCGAAAGTGCGCTGGAAATTAGTGAATGACAAAGCTATAGGGGTAGTACACATAGGTTGGAACATGGAAGGTAGTTTTTCTATGAGACCAGGGCGGCAAACTTCGTCAACGTCTACTACTACTAGAACATCAGAAGGTCGTGTCTCAACACCTGAAGCAGAGAGTTTATTTACGCCTCGAGTGATACAGTTGCGCTGATGTGATTCATTTAACCACGGGTTATCGGCATTTGGCATGTCTGTGACCGTGATGTGGACAATTTTATCCATATATTTTTGGTACCTGGCTTTATTGAGTTCGAAAAAGAAAGGTTTTTCCTTACACATGAATGTCTTGTCTGCCTCGACAATGATGAAATGATCAACAACATTGTATAGCTCTTCAAGATGGACCTCAAGCATATCGAGTTCGTTGTAGAAAGTGAAGCCGACTATGATCATTATTGGGTTTAAAACGACTGATCAGTTTATGTTGTTTTTGTGAAAAAGGTAATCGTATTATCATTGTGATAACATGATTAAATGTTTAAAGTAAGTTAGAAAACTTAGTTCGAGTACGCAAGACCGCCCATACCACTCATTACGCGGAACACGTTGTAGTTAGGAGCATAGACACGAACCTTGGCAGTCTTGGTTCCCTCAACAGTGGCGTTGGAAAGAACAAGCTGAAGGGTAGCGTTGTCAATTCTGGAGAAGTTGCAACTTCCGGATGGCTGGTGTTCCTCAGGGCGAAGAGCGAAGGAGTACACGTTGATACCGGTATCGGGGTTGCGGGTGTGGTGCTGGTAAGGCTGGACAAGGTCGAAGTAAGTACCTTCGCGCTCAGAGAAGCGGTCCTGGCCGTTAAGCTGAAGCTTACCAGTGACAACAGGGTTCTCACCCCAGCAGTGCATGTCAAGGGCAGTCTCGGCCAATACGAAAGCACCAGCATCAGAGACACCAGAGTTGAGCCCGGTTGCTCCTCCGTTTCCGAAACCTAACGCACCACCAGCAGTGCTGTAGTCCTCACCAGTGGCAAGGTTGCCGTTGGACCAGAAATTGGCAGCGCTGACATCGACGGCACCAGCATCGTTGAAGAGGCCGGAGGCGGAGATGTAGTCCTCAGCAGAGGCACCAATGGCTTGGGGTCCAGAGAAGGCGTGAAGAGCGTTGGGCAAAGCATCAACTGCGTCAGTGTAGTTGAAAGGCTGGGCACCAAGAGTCTTGAAAAGAAGGGCGTTGCACTCAAGAGAAGAGCAGTAGTCAACGTTCTGATCAGGCTGTACAACCCAGATGAGTTCCTTCACAGGGTGGTTGAAGTTCAACTTGATCTTGTTGGAAGAAGAACCAACAGATTCGTCACCAGTGAACTGAACCTGCTCAATCAAGTACTCATGAGGGTTCTGTGCCATTCTTCGGCGCTCGTCAGTGTCAAGGAAGACATAGTCGACGTACAAAGAAGCAGCAACAAGGGACTGGTTGTAAGCAGTAGAGGCCTTCACGCTTCCGGTGGAAGTAGTAGTAGGGCATGAAAGACTGCTTACAGCCCACAAGCATTCGTCGATAGGGCGAATGTCAAGGTTGATGCGCACTTCGTGGTACTGAAGAGCGATCAAAGGAAGGGCAAGTCCGGGGTTACGGCAGTACCAGAACTGGAAAGGCACGTAAAGGGTGGTCTCAGGAAGAGCATTGCGAGGAGCGCACACCTGGCGAGGTGCGGTAGAGTCGCAAGGTCCATCAACAGCTGCGAACGAAGGATCAGTGATGTAGGTAAGCTGGGTGGTGTTACCAACCATCTTGTAGTATCCACGCTCCTGTTCCTTGGAAAGAGTAAGCTGGTTCCAGATGTGCATGTAGTCACCATACTGGCGATCGATGCGCTGGCCACCAACCTCAACCTCAACCTGGGCAATCATCTGCTCACCAGGGAAGTCCAACCAGCGTGCGAACTGCGCGATGGACTGGTTGATCTCAGGAAGAGTTACCTGAAGGTATGTACGGTAAGCAAGGTCACCGTTACGGGCCAAAGTGCAGGTAACACGGCGACCGAAATCGGCCTGGCCGTTGAAAGTCTGCTCAATAGACTCCATTGCGAAGTTGGTATGGCGACGATAAGTCACCTTCCAGAACGTAATCTGAGGATTACCGGTCAAGTACACATCCTGTGCACCATAGGCTACGAGTTGCATTAATCCACCTCCCATTGGTTATATTATTGCTAAAGAAAAAAGTTTTCCACAAATCTACCGAATTAGTCTATTTCAACGTTCCGAGGTCTAGATTATTTGCGACAAAGCGTGCTAGAAAGTCGTCTTCGAATATTTCTTTTCGGCCTTCATGCTTCTTAGAGAAGATATATCTATCGGTTTTCTTAACAACTGTCCATCCGGTCTCAACTGCGTTGTGTATAAACACCATCTTCCTAAAGTTATCCTGGTTTATCCGAAGATTCTGAATTGATTCGCCAGGTATGGCGATCTGTCCGTTTGTACCACTCATTAACCATCAATGAGAAAGTTCATAAGCTTTTCAAACTATTCCATATTAAATACATCCGGAGATCTCTCTTTAGAGAATGCCTGTCTTCAAGCCTAAGAGTAGTAAAAAAATAGAAGTATGTGAGAAAGCCACAACTACTCTTGATGGAAAACATCGCGAAATTATCGAGAAGATCAAGGACGAAGAGGAAAATCTTTTGCCTGTCCTAAGGAAGAAAAGAAAAGCCCTTAAAGCGTCTATCAAAAAGTCTTCTAGTCCCAGTGTGCGCCTGGAAGCAGAAGATCTCCTCATCGACATCAATAGAGAGATTTCAAGAATTAAAAGCGCCAAAACGGAATACTATCTTGATAACTCTCAATTCATATTTGATTACTTCGAGAACAAGAAAGACATCGCATCCGGGAAAACAAAAACCAAGGTTCTAAACCATTTCTTCAATATAGACGCCGATTCTGCTGCGTCAGACACTACGTCGAGCACTGTCCAAGAATACCTCTCTAATGTCGATGAGTCCTTCATCGATGTTGGTGACTTTGTTGTACAAACAGATGTATGTCAGTTGTGCCACAAGGGAGAACTCATCGCGATCGACCATGAAGGTTTAATGGTGTGTAATAACTGCTCAGTTAGTACAAACTGTCTTATCGAGAACGAGAAACCGTCTTATAAGGAGCCTCCGAAGGAAGTATGCTTCTATGCGTACAAACGCATCAATCATTTCAGGGAAATATTGGCACAGTTTCAAGCCAAAGAAACAACACAGATTCCTGATGAGGTCTTAGAAAACATCAAAAACCAAATCAAGAAGGAACGTATAAAACTTCATCAAATTACGAACAAAAGAGCCAAGGATATCCTCAAAAAACTCGGCTATAACAAATATTACGAACACATCCCTTTTATCAAGGACAAACTGGGTATTAGACCACCGGTTATGAGCCCCGAATTAGAAGAAAGACTCTGTAGCCTATTCATGGATATTCAAGCTCCATATGCGAAGTATTGCCCAGAAGATAGGGTCAACTTCTTGAATTACTACTACACTGTCTACAAACTATGTGAACTGCTTGAGCAACACGAGTTCTTGCCTTTTTTTCCCATGCTCAAAGACAGAGAGAAAAGGATCGAGCAGGACGAGATTTGGAAGAAAATATGCGGCGAGCTAGACTGGGAGTTCATTCCTACAATCTAGATGAGTTCAAGCGAACAATTTCTGAAAGCTATATATAATAGACAAATGGTGTGGTGTCATGAAAGAAAGATTATATTCGTCCATATTCCGAAGACTGCTGGCTCATCGATAGAGAACGCACTCGGACTATTGAGATCCGGATGCGAAAACGGTTACGGCTACAAAGATATTGACGGACGACCTGTTGCACTTCAACACCTGTTACCGGACGGTATTCGCAAGATCATTGGTGAGGAGGCGTTCAGTAGATACACGAAGTTTACTGTTTGTAGAAACCCGTACAACAGAATAGTCAGCGAGTATCACTGGCGAGTTTGTAATAAGATTGGACGTGTTCGTAGTTTTGATGGTTTCCTAGACGAGGTAGAAAATGTGATTAAGAATAACTTGTACAACAAGGTATCCGATCACTTTATCCCTCAGTCAGACTTCATCTATGACTCTGAAGGGAATCAGGTGGTTGATCACTTATTCCGGTTTGAGAAACTAGACAAAGCCGAACAATTTATTCAAGATAATTTTGGAACCGACAAACTCAAACGTCTCGAGACATCGGTTCCATCCAGGGGAAAAATTGTTTTGACCAACGAGCAGAAAGAGAGAGTGTACAAGTTGTACGAGAGAGACTTCATATTACTAGGATACGATAAATAGCGGTGCTCAACTTTCTTTGATAGTTTTGATTGCTGTTCTAGCTTTGTCTACCTCCTGACTGATAATAGTAAGCCTAGATATGATACGGTTTCTCTCTTCATCATTTCCAGTAGAGAACAAGAAAGACCCATTGTGTGTCTTCACTAGTGTGATACTGTGTGTGGCTCTTATACTTGTAACAGTCTCGATAAGATCGTTGAACTCGTATGCAGGAAACCTGTCTTTGTAAACGTCGAAAAGCTCATCAGGAATGCGAGAACAGTCGTTAAACGAGAAAATGCTTGATTTCATAGTTAGAATCTTCTAAGAAATCAATTGTCAGTAATATGCGCGCTTATTTCGGAAAGCCGACAAGGTTTGCGCCGATGCCAAGACCAGCACCGCTTCTTGCACTAACAGCCATAGAAGGGATGTATGTGTCAAGAATGCTGAAAGTAGCAGCAGCAGTCAATGCGATAAGAGCAATTTCATCAAGCTTCAATTGCTTTTGAGGAATAGCGAATGCTGCGAAAGCCACCATTAGGCCTTCAACAAGGTACTTAATAGCGCGCTTAAGCAGTTCGGCAAGATCGATACCCATAAGATCCATTATATAGATAATGAACAAAAAAAATTGTGGTGCGGAAGAAGCTTAAAAACGAATTGTTCCAGTAAGATATACTATGTCGGACCAACCTGCGCCTAAGGGAGTTGTTACCAAGACAGCAAAAGATGGATCTAGCAATCCTAAGTATGTGGATGTGCTAGATGAAGATAAGCCTGTAGCCGGCCAAAAGTTCGCATGCGTTTCTTTTATCTCACCAGAAGCGATCATTAAGCGGAAGGACGTTTTCATGTTTGAGGAGTTCCTTAAACAATGGGAACTGAAGAAAGGCCTGGAGAAGTATACACAATTCCTACATTTCGTATCGTACAAGCACAATGTAGACTTCGACGCTCTAACCAAGGACCTACAAGAGTTTGCCCAAAGTGAGAAGGACAGCTTGCAAGATGGTTCAGTACTCGATGAATACAAAACGTTCCTAGATAACAACGAGGACAAACTTACTCTTGCATACGACGAACAGAATGAGTTCCAGACGAGCACGCGTGGTGTGAAGATCAGAGGCTCATATCCTTCACAACAGGAAGCAGAACTTCGCGCAAAAGTGTTGAGGGAGGCTGACCCGAGCCACGACGTCTACGTCGGCCCTGTCGGCATGTGGATGCCTTATCATCCCGAGGCATACAAGACCGGACGAGTAGAGTATCTAGAGGACGAGCTTAATCAGCTAATGCACGAGAAAGATAAGAATGAAGCCAAGGCGAAACAAGAGTTCGAAGACAGAGTCAAAGATGCCAAAAGACAGGCAATCGAGGATAACAAGAAGAAGGCGTTGGAGTCTGGTAATGTCCTTACTCAAACTGTCGATGCCGACGGCAATCTTGTAAGCGTGAAAGACTCGAGCAATCCTCTTGAGTTAGGTAATGATGTGTCTGTTGCGGACATTCGCAAGGAACTCTTTGAGGATGAGAACGTCGTTACATCGAAGGGCGATGGTGGCCTGTCGCTTCTACCAGAGGAGAGGTTGAAACAGCTAGGTATCGAGAGTGCCGAAGATAGCGATGTCAAAGCTGACGATACCAAAGAGGTACCTGAATAATTTATTTATCAATTTATCAGTTTATCATCTAGCATATCATGCCATATGATAATCTAAAAATGTTCACATAAGGTATAATGCCAGGAGGAAAGACTAGCCTTATGACAGCCGGTGTACGCATGAGTACACGAGGCAATACTGCGGATAATAACTTCGGAGACAAGAAGAATGGTGGAGCATCTACTGTAGGTAACATTATTACCACAAATAAGGCATTGAGTGCAAGGCGACACCCTTTCATGTTCGACGTAAGGGGTGGAACCATCGTCGGCGGGGTAGGGAAGATTCAAACTATGGCTGCGATGATGAGTGATGGTGTTAATACCAAGATCACATATCCTTAAGCATATCTATTTTCTTATTAGTTTATATAGATATGCCACGAATCTCGAGTATGCATGCAGGTGCGGCAAATATGTCATATGGCGCCAATTCGATGATGGTGCAAGTCGGTAATAAGTTGCAAGGGTTGCCTCCTACAACTAACAAGCCGAGTCAATTGATTCCCCATATTAGGACGAAAGCTGATGGAGATAAGAGGGATTATATATTTTGCATAAATCAGTTGGCTGGAGGCGTAGGAAGACACGCAGGTCAGTTCACCCCTGGAGCCGACGGTGTGAAAGAGTGCACAACAGGCAAATATGACACTGACCAAAATACATGCGAATACATAAACATGGAAGCGCTTTCTGATTGGGTGGCGAACCAGTACTCATCCATTCTTGCGACATCAAATCAAACACCGATCAACGATAATGATATAAGAGCGAAAAACTATGTCAGGTTAGCTATTGTTTCTAAGGCAGATTTGGATAACAATAATATGTATACGGCGGTTGCGGGCAGCAGCGGCGGACAGACAATTACATCCCATATTCATGGTATACAGCATTTGCACGACGCTCAAAATAATTACACGGCAAACCTAACTGGTGTGCTTCACCCCATTGTCGACATAGTGCCCTTCATGGATTATGCTTCTGGAGGCCCACAGCCACCTACTACAATACCCAATCTCAGTGGAGACATTACCTTGTGGCAGACGACTTCGCAGTTGACTGCGAGATTGACTGCAATACAAAACTCGCTAAACAACAATATTGCAGCAAAGAAGACACTGGAGACACTGCATAATAAAAATCTATTCATCTCTGGACACTCTGGACAACACGTGCTAGTTGCAGTAATGTTTTCCGAAGAGTTTATTGGCTCAAGCGTTTTTTCATTTATGAATACATGGCTGGCTGCAGCGATCGCGGCTCTTGATAGATTCGCGCCTAAGATATGGAATCTTTACTTCCTTTCGAGTCAAGGAACGCGAAACGGTTTCACAAACTTCGTCAATACAAGAAATGTAACAAACTCTATGTATTATGGTCAAGTAACCACTCCATGTGATGTTTCTCCAACTGCTCTACCAGTTGCCTCTAGACATTTTACATCTGGGCTGCTTCATCAAGCAAATACGTTTCCCGCAACATCAGCAATGCTGCCATTTGTGAAGTTTTTTTATGGATAATAATGGATAACACAGTTAATCAATATTATCTTACCAGTTGCTTCTGCCTTTTTTAACGTTGATTTTTGGGCCCGTCCTCCTCCGGGATGTATTCGGATCGTAAGTCTGTACATCTTCTTCATCGGAGTCTAATCCTTTAGAGAGATCCCAGAACTCTTTTGAACCAAGCCTGAATGTGCTATGGGGTTCGGCCTTATACCAGAATATCTGGTCAGACAGACGATTGCTTTTTGCATTGTTGTTGATGACAAGACATTCGTAGTTCTCGGTGCATTGATCCATAATTTGAGCGAAAGACTCAAATGTAGGGAACATGCCGGCATAGTTCTCATGAATGATCTTTCGATTCTTGATGTAAGGTTCTCTTAGTATGAAGACGTAATCGATATTCGTTCGCAGATTCGGAGGTATTCCTAAAGGATACTGCATTGTGATGATGAGCATAACTTTCCAATGTCTGCCGTTCATGAAAAGCAGTCTCATCATTTTATCTCTAGTCCAGGAGGCATCATAAAGACAGTCATCAAGGATCACGAATGCTCTAGGATCTATGGTAGTTTTCTTGTATGTTTCCATTTCTTTCTTGACTTGTTTGAGGACAGTTCTTTGGCGCTTCAGTATATTCTCGATGATGGCAGTGTTGTACTCATCATGAATGAAGAGTTTTGGAACATGCTCACTGTAGAAACCATTCCCTGCTTCTGTGCCAGATATAACAGTGCCAATAGGTATATCTTGATGGTAGAAGAGCAGATCACGTACCAGGTAACTCTTACCTGTGTCACGCCTACCTATAAGAACAATTACTGGACCCTTATTCTCATCAGGTCGGAAGCTGATATTACGCATGCTAAACTTGCTTAGCTCTAGTTCTGTCGACATATATATCCAGTGCTAGAAAAATTATATGGGTGTCCACCGCGACTGTGGGTTTAGGAAGAAATAAATAAATCTGTTGGCTGTCTAATGGAGTTCACGTACCGCAAAGTCAATAACGGTTCATTATTAGAATCGATTAGCCATAACCAATACCTGGATCTGTCAGGTGCTCAAAACTACAACCCACTGTACAAGAGATTCTTCGATATGAACGAGAAGTCGCAAAGCAGTATGACCCTAAACAACAAGTACTATCTAGACGGAGTCGATATTATGACGGGAGGGAATACATGTAAAGCTTTAGTTAGAACCACAGACGGTATACACGAGATACGGGATGTTTTCTTCAAGTATAGTCCATTGATGGACCCGTCGAAATATATGATTGGTCGATATGATATTACGACGTCTTCTACACTGGAACTTCCTGACTTTAGTGGAAACAAGGGACACCCAAAGACGAAAGACCCTAATAATTCTGCATATGTAGATGCATTCTTCACATACCTAACAAGCCAATTACTTCACGCGCATGCATTTCCTCACGCAATAGACTTCTACGGATCTTTTCTTGCGCAGAAGAATAACTTCAGATTCAACATCGCTGATGATATCGAATACCTGAATGACTCAAAGTTCTTTCATGATAACAGAGGTACACTTTTTTCAGTCGATGATGGAGCAGCTTCAAATGCTTTTAACTTCGATAGTAGAAAGAACAAAGACAAGCTGGTCCTTTGTTCAGACGATCTTTCCAAGGACGTACTTAAACTAGATGATATAATGGATCTCTCTCAACTAGACTCTGTATTTACGAATGGTAATATGGAAATCGCGGATTCACAAGAAGAAGCAGACTTGGTGTTCACATTTGACTTGCCATCTAACAAAGACGACGAAGATGACGCAACGTCCAGTTGTTCATCTAGGTCTTCTGTGACAGAAGGATCTGACGAGGAAAGCGAAAATGATGATGAAGAGTCAGATGACGAAGATGATGAAGACGATACTACATGCTCAACCGCTTCTGAGGACGAGCTTATGGCAACCATCAATCAATTCCCTGTCCAGGTTATCGCCTTAGAAAGATGTAAAGAGACACTTGATCAGCTAATCACAGATAATGGAGATGACTTGTCTGACGAAGAATGGGGCAGTATGGCGATGCAGATTATAATGATGTTGCTCGCTTATCAAAAGTCATTCGGCTTCACACATAATGACCTTCATACTAACAATGTTATGTATAACAAAACCGACAAGAGTTTCCTTTACTATAAGTGCGACGGTCGAAACTATAAGGTCCCTACATTCGGAAGAATATTCAAGATAATAGATTTTGGTAGGGCTATATACAAGTTCAGAGGGAACGTTGTTTGTAGTGACAGCTATCATCACAAGGGCGATGCTGCAACTCAGTATAATTTCGAACCGTATCTCAACCCTGATAAGCCAAGGTTAGAGCCGAACCCTAGCTTCGATCTTTGCCGACTAGGTTGTTCATTATATGATTTCATCGCAGATGATGTGGAAGCAATGCCGAAAGGACCGAAGAACGCCGCAAGGCGAATGATAATGGATTGGTGTACAGATGATAAAGGCAGGAATATGCTGTATAAGAACAATGGTGAAGAGAGATACCCAGATTTCAAGCTTTACAAAATGATTGCACGATCGGTACATAAACACACACCACACAATGTACTATGTTCCGGTTATTTCGAACGTTTCGCAACAAGTAGAAAGAAGATATCGAAGAAAGCAACAATCATCAATATCGACGAGCTTCCTTCATACTCTTGAACGCGGATATAACATCATATAGTGAAGTATAATCACTACTATATGGTGGTAACAAAATCAGGTGATCTAAAAATCAGGTGATCCAGTAAAGGCTGTAGTGCTCGGTGCAGAAATAACCTTATCAGATACCTGATCCATTATAAAAAGAGAGAGGCACGTGCTGCCATAGACAACAAGAGCATCACGGATAATCAGCTTCAGTGGGAAGTCTTCATCTTTCGTGATGTACTTCACTTCTACGAACTTGGCGATAGCATAAACGCAAGCGACAACAGCTGCTACGGCTAAATAACTATGTTCCATTGAAAAGTCATCTTATAATCTTAAGCTCGAGATAACGCATTTATAACGTCTCGACTTCCAGAAGTGGTGGAGCTACCACTATACTCCTATTAAGATCGTTCACATCAGCAAGCTCTAGTTTGACCTCTTCTCCGATCTTCAAGGGCATGTCGTCATCATCGTCATCGTACTCCGCTTCTTCAGCTTTTCTACGCTCGCTTGCCTCTTGTGCGATCTTCTCTAAACGGTCAATAGTCTTTGGTGCTTCGATTGTGCTTTCGACACCATGTGTGTCAAGTTGCTTGTCTAGATCGGAAAAGGCGATGTTAGATGGGATGTTATCAGTCTTCAATTCAACAACCTCTTCTGCATCTACTTGGTTATTGTCATTAGAGGCTGCGTCATCGTCCTCGTGGGCACCAGAGCTATTAGTAGATTGTTCTTCAACCGGAACTGGTGCGGGACGTTCGATAATCTCTTCCTTGATGTCTACATCGGTTTCTTCGATAGTTCCGAGATATGTTCTCAAGATATCTTCGACCGGCATAGTCTCGCGTATGGTCTGCAGAATACATTCCTTAATGATCAACTCTAATTCACGGTTATTCTTCTGGATAAGAAGCGGAGCGATGTTTTTCTCGAACAGATAAACATTGGTGTAGACTTTTCGCGCCACATTGGTGTAGACGTTATGTACAAATGTATCGATTGAAGGGACCTGCATGTCAACCTTCTTCTGTTCTTGGCCTACACGGATGCATGTAAGAGCCTTCAGCTGAATGATATGAACACATGTAATGAGATCCTCAAGATAGTTACAGGACGATACTGATGCGATTCTATCTTTCTCTTCCTGCACTATAGAGTTGTTCCACTTAGGAACCCTGCTTAGATAAGTCTGAAACGTAAGTAGATACTTATCCTCTTCATCGTTCTCGCTGCAGATGCGTGTAGCTTCGTCAAAGATCGATTTCAGTCCCTGTACTACAGCTGGTGTGAATATGCCAACAAGGCGCGCACACCATTCGTTCTTAGACTCGGTCAGACTATTAACAGAGTAATCATCCATGTTCTACATGAGAACGAGATTTTCTAAATCCGAATCACAACGTAAATACAGATGACTGAGCACAAATGTCATATATAGTTTCTCGTTGCGGAAATCACGCTTTACTTTGTCAAAACCAAGCAGGGCAGTCGCCTTCTTCAATGGCTGCATGTCTGAGTCTTCGATGTAATGTAGTAGATCGAGTCCACATATACCTCTTTCATAGAGAGATGAAACAAGCTCCATTATTTCCGGATATGTTGGATTGCTAACCGTTTGGAGCTTCTTTTTGAGCCAAGCTCTCAATTTCTTCTCCTCAGTGTCGACCTGAAAATGACTATTGAGATCGTGAATATGTAGGTTATCTGCGTTCCCAGGGAGATTAGGAATGGAGACACATATCTCAGAGAAACGGGACAAGATTGGCTTGAGTAGCTTGCGACGGTCTTCAACAATTATGAAAAACCGTGTGTTATGACTGAACTGCTCTATACATCGCCTCAATGCTGACTGCGCATCCGTTGTGAGACAATCAGCATTCGTGAGAACAATTGACTTAAATGTCGTCCCCGAAGATGCATTGTGGTTGGCCTTAGCAAAGAACTTCAGGTCATCCCTAACAAACTTAATACCTTTCCCATGCGCACAGTTCGCCTGAAGTACACACTGTCTTATCATGTCTCTATCATCGCCATACAGTCTAGAGATAAAACTGGCGACCAATGTTCTCTTACCACTTCCAGACGGCCCATGGAAAATTATGTTTGGTATCTTGTCGTCTATGTGGGATCCCCGGGTACCGAGCTCGA
>JGI24916J38487_100376_pt1 | contig 35228 bp, 42 predicted proteins | sample LinPfosmplate4_FD_38487 | JGI IMG/M metagenome (IMG submission 38487) | reverse complement strand
TCGAGCTCGGTACCCGGGGATCCCACTAAACAAACATTGCGGCGTCATTCGAAGTCAGGCTCAGAAACTCGTGGTTATCATCTCCTATCTGACCGATAAACTCTATGTAGTAGTAGAGTGCCTTCTTGCTGTTGAAAAACGCTAGATCAGAGTTCCTAGTATACATCACCAACATCCTGAAGACATGCGTCAATGTTTCTAGGCCCTTCATCACAACATATCGAAAATAATCAACATTCGATATAGATAGCGCCGTTTCTGCCTGGTCTACGTATTCCATCACTGCCGTCATGTACTTCAGATACGTGTCCGCAGACGTTGAGTTCAGCTTCACGAGATAATTGTCCACTACGTCCAGGCTGTATTGCGACATCTTTACTATAGATGTCTGTTACACTTTTAAATGTGTTTGTCTCACGAAAGTATTTAAAGATTCTGCAAGGTTCAGTGTATAGTAATGTCTGATAGTGGCGCTCAAAAATACCCTATGCCCGGTGCTCAATGCCTGCAACATGTTTGCAAACACTCTGTTTCTGATGATAAACCTATCATGCTCGACTACTGGACAGAGTCCATTGAAGGAACAGCCATGGTCGGTGTAAAGGAGAACGGTGAAAAGTTGCTCGTTAAGAGCGAAGACGAGTACACTTCTCCAATTGTCAAGATCTATAAAGCCGATGATGAATATATCATCATCACTGAAAACTCTATTTACATTGTCAGTGCCAAGATTCCTACTCGACGCATCATGGCTTAAATCATTTCGTAACTTCATGTTAATACGATATGATTACCTCTTCTTCGTAGAACGACGACCTCGCTTCGTCTTCGCCTTCTTTGTTCTCTTTCTCCCTTTCTTTTTCGCAGCGCCGCCATTCTCCGCGTTGTTCTCCGCGTTGTTCTCCACGTTGTCGCCTGCTTCGAAAGCTTCTATCATATTTTCGATCTCATCATCATCAGGCAGGTCATCATCATCATCATCATCACCGAAATCTAATCTCGATCCTTGGATATTGGACATTGAATGTCCTGTTGTTTCAACATTATCAATTGCATCATCACCGAAATCTAATCTCGATCCTTGGATAGGGGACAAATCTCTATCGAAAAACTCCGTTCCTGGAGAAAGGTTGGGTACCACCAATCCATCTTCCCCTATCATCGCACCCCTCATATCTTCATTGAAGTCACCCGCATCATCTAGTGATACGTTAACATCATCCAAATAATCACGATTCACTAACACCTCAAGCACACGTAGAAGGTCATTCATCCATGCATTGAATTGGGTATATTCACTGTTCAAACTAATGTACTTCCTCTGAAAAACTTTATAGATAGCCGTACGGGTATCTCCTTCTATCAGAGTCGTTAGGTTCATATCTGCCTGTGTACCATCTTCAATAACTACAAACTCGAGTTTCGACATGTTATCTTCCTCGCAAGTCTCTTTCTCTCTCGTGAGCCTATCACCCTCTTCTGTATCAGAATCACCTTGCTTCACCAATTCGGCAAGCCTAGACACTGACCATTCTTCACCATCATTTGGCTTTACTATCTGACAGAAGAACTCGGCTGCTTTCTTTTCGGAATCTTCTTGGCTATCCTCATCGATTAGCTTTTTGATTTGCTCGATTGCTGACACTGCGCGGTGCACCAATGCAAGTGAGTTGGTGTTATTAGGGCCTAAGCCTAACGCTTCGGCAATTTTTGGAGGGATATCACGAGGAAAGTAATACTCACTGTTGTCAGTCAACCACTTATCGGCAGACGCTATACCGGACATTGTATACCACATACTATTTGGAATCCCATTAATATGAGATTCTCTTATCAACTCCCATTCCGTTGAAACATCGCCTTCCATACAATGCGTACCGCTTACCATGTTTACCTCTAGCAGTTCTTTGACTTGTGGTGGAAGTAGTTCTGAGAATAAGAACCCTCTCACGACGTTCTGGTATGTATCGTTTCCGTCTTGGCGGTCCAGCATTTCGGCCGTATAGTTCAATTCATCTTCCAAAATATTGATGTCGCCTAGTAATCGCATTCCATGATGGATCGACAATGGAAACATCCCCTCTGGTAGTGTAGGATCATATGACGCTATTCCTGCGACAATTGCTACTGACGCGACTCTAGTGCGCGTAGCACCGACTCGTTTTCTTAACACTAACTTTCTCTCTTCTACTGTCAAGTTTTGGGAACGTGAAGCCTTGTCGGCAGCCATTAATACTAGAGTTACAAACTGCCAAAAAGGTATCATTGCACCCTGTGATTCTATTAGACCATTATCGACAATATAGGTCTCTCGTTTGAAATCTATCTCCTTCGGCATCCTATGATTGTCTCCAGATTCTGGTTCTGGTTCTATACATTTCACTCGTAGTCCTTCTCTAATAGCACTTGGATTTGCCAGGTAGTCTAGCGCATCAAAGCAATAATATTTCGACAGCTCTTCTCCCTTCGAATTAGAAGCAATCACACGTATCATAAATATATCTTTGTTGGACTCCATGATGTCATCGATCACTGCTTCTTCCCCATCTAGGAACATACAAGTTCCACCTCGAGGCATTAGCGTTAATGCTGCATCCGTATCTACATCCTCTTCAGCTTCACGGATCTTTGCTTCTTCGGATCGTTTCTTTGCTTCAAGTGTGCTCATTCTCATCTGAACCTTAGCTTTCATCTGAGGGCTCTGGAAATCTTGGGCTGTAACCCATTCCTTGGCATTCTGGATGCCGGTTTTAGCCGCATTTTCAAGCTCTGAAAGCGCAAGGTCCGCCATAGCGACTTTGATAAGACCCTTCACATTATCCGCTAGCTCTAGCTTACGCAGTGCAGCATCCGCTTTACCAAGTCCTGTCGCGATTCCATTATTTGGGTCTTTTATGGTATCTATAAACAGCTTCGCAGCGTCACAAACTTCAGTGTCTGTTGAGTCTACGGCTGCGTTAGCGTTTTCGACAATCGTAACCAGACGATTCCCTAATTCGTCTTGAGTTGCTCGTAGCTCACCTAAGCAATTTGGATCACTCATTTGGTATAAACTTCGATAAGATTTTTAAACCAACTCGACAAACGCCTTAACGCGTGGTTGTATATAATTGTGTTCCCACTCTACTGCATCAAAAGGACCTTCTTTATCGAAGTTTTCTAACTCGCATTTGACCGCACTGCCTAAGTCTTCAGATTGACAGAATCGGATATACTCACTATATTCAGAATTGAGTTGTCTGCAAGCACTAGAGAGAGAAACGACGCGGCAGCCACATTGTAAAGCAAGGTTTATTCGATGTGTCTCAAGCGCATTATTGCGGTAATACGGAATGTTGAGCACAACCTTAGATCTCATCACGTAGCTTCTGATAGCATCAGGGTCTGTTAGAGAATAGTCCATGATACAAACGACTCTTAGCCCTGGATTATCCAACACAACTCTGTTCATTGCATCCACTCTATCTTTAGAGCCAGCCCCACAAAAGAAGACATCGATATCTCTATCTTCGACAACACTCTCCTGCTTGAATAGATAAGGCACGATAGCAATTGGTCGAGGAACCCCCATCTTTGTTAGAGTATCCACGTTAGTCTGACTCCATTCTACGATGTCTACATTTCGCGCCAACAACAGCCTGCTATATGGAGTGTTTCTCTGCAGACATGCGGAGGTCATCTGCTCAGACTGCATGATAATAATCCTAATACCTGGTATACACGACAATGCTGCTAACATAGGTGATACTGTATGACCGCCAAATACCACATATGTCGAGTGTCTCTCTATTCTGGCTGGAGAGTGAAAACATTTGCATTCAAGGACTTTTGACATACATTCGGCGTTCTCCGTAAAAATCTTATGGTAGCTTATTACGCACTTCGTCATTGATTGATTAGCTTCTATTATTCTTTTTAGTTCCTCCTGTTGAGATAATATTTAGTTTCTTGTTCCTCCTTGTCTTCTTTGAGATGCTTCCTGCGAACTCCACCGCGTTGCACACCGCTGCATACTTAACGCTGCTGCCGTTTATCTGACAACTCTTGCTTCTTGGATCAAAGAATGTGTTGTTAAACATGACATAGCTTCTCATCACTGACTGTGAGGACAGGGAATCCTGTATTGCATCTAATTCACTCTTGTTCAATTCGCCTTTCCATCCCTTTTTACCGTGTATTCTCATGTAATTGAACGAGGCCGTCTTAGGTGGTACGTAAAGACCGGAAGGCATGTCACCAACCCAGTTCGTTGTGTCTCTCTTGACAATGTATGTTCCCACTACGCACCATCCAAGCTGCCTCATCAAAGCGTATACCTCCTCTTGAAGCCAGGATCTGTTGCGGAACTCTACCGCAATGTTCAAGCCGTCTGGTATAATCTTCTTAAAGTCACGTAGCCGTTGTTCATTAACCGCATTCCTGGCGAACGAGGGTGGGAGCTGAACTAGCACACCTGATAACCTCTCCTTTAATTTCGAGATCTGGGCCCACAACTTTGACCACGCCTCCCCTACATCTTTCAATCGCTTCACGTGAGTGATGTACTTGGAAGCTTTCATCACAACGTTTATGTGTGGTGGCAGATCCTGTAATGACTTTATCGTATTGTCGGTAGGTATACGATAGAAAGAGCTGTTTACCTCAATACAATTGAGACAACTCATCTTACTCCATTGTTTCGGAGTCACCATGAAGCCCGATGTACCTACCTGGTATTTCGCTGTAGCTGATCTTTCTACGCACTCCATTCTAATAGATAGAGAGATGATTCTACATCCATTTCATAATATCGATCTGTAGTTCACTATTATGATTAAGCATACATCGCTGTGATTTGTCGTGCTTCGTTATCATGTTGCTGCCTGTCTGTCTTGTATAATTCAGCAATCTCAGGAACGAGAGGGTCGTCTGGATTTGGGTCACACATTAATGAGGCGATCGAAAGAAGTACCTTACTTATTGTAAGTGCAGGGCTCCAGGCAGACTTGAGAATGTCTAAACAAATACCCCCACTGCTGTTGATATTACAATGGTATATTCTCGTCATGAATGTCACTTGGGGTGGATTAAATGGATAGTCCTGCGGCAAAACGATTCGGAGTTTAAATAGGCCGCCCTCATATGGACTATCGCTGGGACCGGTTATAGTTGCTAACCATGTATGAATGTCTTCATCTTCAGGACCTGCAGAACAGTATGTCGGTGGCGATCGTTGCATGTCTTTTATTTCGCTTGTTATTCGTCTTATCGTGCTCATTGTTATAGGTACTAGTAAATATCAGATTTATGCTTTAACCTGTTTTGAAAAAGCAAAACGCTCATTTCTCTTAGTCTTTCTAGCGTTCTTGTTCCGCCTATGTTTGCGTGTTGTCCGGCCGCGTTTCTTGCCAGTAGCGGTAAGCCAAGGCTCTTCTGGTCTGTCAATAAGATACGGAAGTTGGTCGGCCCATTGAATATTCCGCTCGCAAAACTCTTTCGCGAAGAAAGGCGTCCCACAGGAAGAACCCCATCTTGCGGTGAATCCAAGCTTTGATGCAAGGGTACTATCCGTGACAATCCCGTCTATCGCGCCTCTAGGTTGATAAGGCAGTGGTCGGTCTGCTTGTGACATAAACTGTCTCTGATCTAGATCGTAATGACTGCAACAAGTACGCGAACACATGTTGATCTTGTTCAGGTACACATCATAGTGATCAGCTAGAATCTCCTGTCCTATTTTGATAGTTATTTTACCTTTGTGCTCTTTCATGAGTTGTTCCAGCCTCACGCGCCTTGCGCCTTGGTGTCTTCTTACATCGTAAAAGCCTGTATTCTGACATTCCAGATTTCTAATACGATCATCATATGGTGCGTTAAATCCAATGAAGTATCCATTCTTCTTCCTTTCTACATTCACGTAGTCAAGGCCTAATTCGATTCTCATGATCTCGTTGTTCTTGACGTCACCAATAAGCCACGAGTTCGCGTAGTCTCCACCGTTCTCTTTAGAAAGGATCTCTACAAAGTCATCTAGTGACGCTGCATGCTGAACCGCCTTACGAATCCTGCAGAAAATCGGGTCTCCTAGCTTGAACGCATTAAACCCGCCGATCGTCGTCTCTGTAACTATGAATCCGCCACTCGTAACATAGTAATCCGTTCCACTAGCAACTTGTCCTGGACAAGTTTGCATCAAAAACTCATGACCTTTGCTAGGCACCACATGCAACAAAAGGTTCGCCCATTGCGAATCTATGAAGTTGTCAAAGGTGTTATGTGCACATACAATCTTGCCGTCCTCAGTCCAGTCTCCTACCGCGATAAATGCACTGCATTTGTCACTAGCGCCCCCCTCACCAGCAGATCCAATTGATCTACCTCCAGGGAAAAGGTCTGAGTATTTTTGGGATAGTTCCGGCGACTTTGTAACCTCTTCATGCATATGACCCATCGCATAACCGATTGTGTACCACATATTCCATAGAAATAGCTCCTCTAAGGATACAGGTGTCTTCTGGTTTTTTGCTTTCATGCCATCATGAATCCCTTTCATCTCTTCCATGAGGTCTGGGAAAGAGTCATTTACTCGCCCACCATATATGTCGAAAAACAATTCAGCTATCCGTTTATAAGGTATCCCAAACGAGTTTTTTGTCGAGAATGAAACAGCGACTATCGCTTTCTCGATATGGGAGCATAGCTGGAAACCATGTGTATATCCCCGTGGCCCCGGACCACCAGAGATTTTCAGTCTTAGCCAACCAGATTCTTTAGTTACACTACTCATATATGTACTTACTAGAGAGAATATATGAGTTTATTTCTTCTTGTCTTCCTTCTCGTTATCATCTTTCTTCTTGTCCTCAACTTTTATTCCTACGGCTTTGCTAGCTACTCGTGAGAAGCTGATGTAAAAACCTAGAAGGATGATGAAGAAACACGCAATGTCGCTTTTGGTTAATGTTTGTTTCAACCAGAAATAGTTAATTGCGATTATCGATATGAACTGGATGATAATAAGTAGAAAGGTGTCCTGCGTCGGAGTGACCAACTTGTATCTGTCACCGATATAAACAGCAACGCTCATAAATGCCCAATCTATCCATGCAAACGGAATTGCCCTTAAGAAGGCCTCTACCATGCCCATGTTCGGATACTTTAAGGTGAAATATTGACCCCACATTGATGCTCCTTGTGCGAAAACAAACATCAAAAGGAAGAACGCATACTTAACCGGTTCAGACTGCTTATCGAGGAACATATTAATATATATAAGCATTATAATATGAAGGTTCAGTTCAAAACAGTTCTATTGTGGCTATTCCTCAACATCGGTATAATGGTGTTCATGGATCTGGCAATGTTTATGCAGACTACACCGGGTATGAAGGATGCAAGCTTCCTTAAAAAACTTGGTGTCTCTGAGATGCTTGCAACTCTTGAATGGCTGTTCATTATACCTGCCAATAGAATTGGAAACAAGTTTATGAGTGCTGCACAAGTTTCGCTTTGGTCTTACATTTTTGATTTCTTGGGTCAGATTTTGTCAAACGTTTTCTGGTTGAAACTTCCGACCACGCTCGACGATCTGATCGGCATGGTCCTTATCTTTATTGGAATGGCAATCTCTTCGTTTAAGCTTCTAGATTAGCGGGCAGGGCCTTCTCGATCAAACATACCTGATCTTCGGACAGTTTTGTAGGCATACTAACGTCGAACTCGACTATTAGTGAACCTATACGATCTTCCCTCCTCATTCCTAGATTAGAAACCGTCTTCGCGAAGCCGACTCCTATCACGGACCCTCTTGCGTTATTGATCTTATACGATTTCCTATTCAAGTGTTCAAGATCAAATGAAAACCCACATAGTGCCTCTCGTAGAGAGATTTTATGCCGGTAGATTAGATCCAATCCGCGTCTCTCAAATGTGGGATGCTCTTCTATTGTTACAAATATCTTGACATCCCCTTGGTCTCCATTCGGGTTTATATTTCCCTTACCTCTGTAGACAATCATCTCTCTAGCATCTGTCCCCGGGGGTATATCCACATACATCATTTCTTCCTCCTTCGTGGCAACGCCACCATTATGAACTACCCTCTCTATAGATACAGGTATCATACATCCCATATATGCCTGCGACAGACTGATCGAGACATTCTTTATTATAGGCACTGGTTTGTGGAGGTTACCGGACATCTTGGCAAATATCTCGTGGATATTATCTCCTGTTGCAAATGCTCTGAAAATGTTCTCTACATCTACTGTCTCCCTTCCACCTGGAAACATATTCGATGATTTGTTCTCTACAGACTTCAGCGCTATCTCGTATGCAGTAGACAGATCCTGGAATCTTCCAAGTGCAGTAGGATCACCTGGGACTCTATCCGGATGGGTCTTTAGTGACGCCTTGCGATATGCTTTCTTTATTTCCGACTCACTCGAAGTCACAGGAATACCAAGTATGTTGAATGCTTTATCCTTGTCCATAGATCTTGTTGTGTTAAACGTATATAAACTTTGCACTCTGACTACGAATAGATGAAGACCCCGTTCACCAAGAAATATCAACCAAAGAATCTTCGTGATTTCCACTATGATGAAGACTTAACGATTCTACTAAAAGGTCTCATGGATATGGACCGGCTGAACCTTTTGCTTATCGGCAACTCTGGATCAGGAAAAACATCTACATTACAAGCGATTATCAGAGAGTATTATGGTCCTAATGCGGACATCGGAGATAACATCCTGTCTATCAATAGTCTGCAGGAACAAGGTATCTCATATTACCGTAATGAGGTCAAAATATTTTGTCAGACAGCTTCTTGCATACCCGGAAAGAAGAAAATCCTCCTTCTCGATGATACAGACGTGATAAACGAGCAGAGTCAGCAGGTCTTCAGGAACTGCATTGACAAGTACAGCCATAACGTTTCCTTTTTAGCGTCGTGTTCCAACACGCAAAAGGTTATCGAAAGTCTTCAGTCCAGAATGGATATAGTCAGACTCAAAACACCCGGGAAAAGTCAACTCAAATCTATCGCGTCGCGCGTAATCGAGAGCGAAGGTATTGTCCTTGGCGAGGGCGTCATGGACTTCATCGTACGCGTATGCAATGGATCCGTGAGAATATTAGTAAACTTCCTAGAAAAGTTCAAGCTTATCGGTCTACCGATCGATCTTGATACTGCATCAATAGCATGCACAAATATCTCCTTCTCGGAACTCGAGACATACACACAGTTATGTAAGACACCCGACGGTCTTTGTGGAGCTATCCGTGTCATAGACACCCTAATCGCAAAAGGTTACTCGGTTACAGATATACTCGACAGTTACTTTGCGTTCGTCAAGATAACGGATATCCTTACAGAAGACGAGAAGTACTCCATCATTCCCATCCTATGCAGGTTCATAGCTGTATTCTATAACGTCCACGAAGACGACATCGAGCTGAAGTTTTTCACGAACACTCTTCACTCACTTCTCACTTCCAAATAAAAATATTTATGGATATCAATGCCTTCACAAATATTTCGTGATTATGTCCCATTGGATCTTCTTAGGGACTTCCTCAATGAGAATTGCGACGTCAGCGATGATGTCTTCGTATTCAATAATAATGCGTACAAACGCAGCGTATTGAATAGATCTATTGAACAATTCCTTGAGAAGTTGGTACCCTACTACCATACATCGAAACAACATTACGTGACACGTCGCCAGTCCTATGTTCGTCTTACTACTGTTATCAGACAGATATGCAAGTTCCATAACATCTCGCACACGTCAAAAATTACGTATAACTCGTCGACGTATCTAATTAGCTATTATATCATTGTGCCGCCAGACTCTTCACCTGGTAGTGAGTAGAAGCTTCCCTGCGATAGTATCGCTTTCTAGGGCCTGACACGCTGACATTCGCGCGAACCAATTATAAGCAGTACGCTTCAATAATTCTGGAGCGGGCAAATATACTCCTAGTGTAGTCGGCACCAAGTCGATATATGTGTTTCCCATCAATCTATCGACTGACACCATCTTCTCATCTGTATCCGCCTGTCCTAGCATCTCTGCGGGAATCATCAGAGCATCGCCGCAATCTACTTTCGACTGCCACCACGTCTGGTTTGCACCCGTGAATACACTCTCTGCTGTGTAATCTGTCGATATCTCTCTTTGTAGGAAGGAGATGTAGTCATCAAGTAACGGACAGTCCTTTTGTGCACCGATCAGGCAGTCTGATGCGATATAACTTCGATTAACTGAACTCTGTGTGTGATCAATGAACTCTCCTACTACTGGCTTGCCTTTGCTTGTCTCTAGGTAGTACATATCGGCTAAGTTCTTCATGCATAAGAATGAAGGAGGGACAACCAGACCCCCGTAATGCTTCAGTAATCTTGTCATTGCCAATTTCCGCACTTTACTCCTAATTGGTTCCGCGCATCTGGTCATATCTAAGCTCCATCCTGGAATTATGTTGCAGAATGAATCATCATCGACTATACAGACATTGAAACAGCTTCCACACTTGTCGATTATCGATTTGATTGTTAGTAGAAGGTATGGCTGATTCAGATCTGTAGTGTTGCGGGAGTAAAATGACTGCCACCATCTAGCATTGGTATCATAAGAGAGATGAATCCATAAGATTGGTTTCCTACTCCTTGCTAAAGACGAGTCGGTAACAAGATATTGTCTTACCTTCTCGTAGTTTTGGATTTCTTCGTCCTCCACATATGTTTTTTTGAACTTCTCGTACATAATCCCAACCGCTAGGAGCGCTCCGATCGTTAAGACGTATTTCCCAAACTCCATCGTATATATAGAGTTCCTACATTTTTTTGGCTTAGTTGTGCGTCAGCCGCAACAGATTCGAGCGCCATTCATCGTTTGCTTTTCGCATCTTCTCATCGTCTCGTGCTAGTCTATATGCCCGGCGCATACTGCTGTCACCTTCCTCTTTCTCTGCTTGACGTCGTAAGGCTTCATGATCACTATTCTCAAGAGCTCCAATAAGCGTGCTCTTTCTCTCCCTTTGTAGCTCGTCCACACTCCTGTATTCTACACGTAGGTCTTCTTCAGTTACTGGTACAACTGTCTCTGTATATGCATGTCTTACGTCGTCATAGTGTAAACCTCCATTCCCTGATGATCCATAAAAACCACCTTCTTCATCTAGAGTCGACGCACCTATTCCCTCGTACAAACACTCTACTTTGTCTCTTACTACAAGCGCCCGTAGATTCTTTTTTCTTTCAGCAATTGCCTCCTCCATTTCATCTCGGGTTGAGGCCATTGTTTCTTCTATCTCTTTACCCAGCCAATCACCATGGCCATCATTGCTATCATACTCGGATTTATGCTTCTCAAAAAGCTCGTTAAACCGCTTGTTAAACTCATCGTGATTTGCGAAGTCTATCAAAGGTTGCTCTTTCTCTCCATGACCAGAATCATACTGAGTCGACACACATCCATCTTTGTTCACTTGGCCTCGGAACTTGTAGACTGCATGAAGCATTCGATATGCTGAACAAAAAAAGATAAACAGTTCTTTTGGTTGTCTGGATTTGTCAGGGTGAGTCATATGAACCATTTTCTTAGCATGTTTCATGTCGTCTTCTGTTAGATCACTCGAAATCTGGAAGAGAGAGAGTAAATCGTCCAAACTGTAATTGGAAACGTCTAGATCAAGATTCGTAAAACTCATTACTATTACTCTGTAATGAGTTTTATATGTTTATTCAGTTTAACTCTTCACGAGATCTCTCCAAGACTCTCTGGAAGAAGCTAGAAATACCTGGCAGTGCACTATCGTTCACAATATCGTCCGGTACGTACCACGGATCGTGATCATGGTCGCTATCAGGATACCATGCAAGGATTGCCGGTATACCATTCACCATCCGTCTCTGTTTCAATGTCGCGTATAGCTCTATATTATCGTCCACATCCAAATCATATATCAGAACGTTCTCAGGCATCTTAGTGAACCATTCCTCACAATGGTCTTTACACCGATTACATGGACCACACCATGTAGCAGACAACTTAACAACAACAATGTTTCGTTCTACCCCCTCTGGTGGCGACACCTTCGTTCTAATCAATTCCTGTAATCCTGCGTTGTTCAGGTCGATTACAATCTCTCTTCCTTGGTAGGCCATCACTAAGTATCCCCTTGTATTATCTTTATGTACTCTCTACGCATAACTCTAGCATCTCTAGATTGATATCAGGCATAATGGGATGGCTTTCCCAGAAGTATCTGCAGTATAGCCAGAGAAACTCACTTGGCTGTTTGTACCATTCACTATGTCCTGCGAGAAGTGCTTTATGGATCGGCTCAGGCAACAAATGCAGTTGGTCTGGTGGTAGCACGTATGCCAACTGAACGTTACTGCTCACTGGGTTGGCTGGTTTCTGTGGGATAAGCTCTACGTCTAGATAAGGTACATATTTCGCTAGATCGCTGAACAAAGGTGGATAAGCATATCTGTATGTCCATCTCCAGTCTGGGCAGCCTGATGAATAATACTTGAATGTCCATTCTATTCCCTCTATGTAGTTGATACATACTTCACGTTTTCGTTCTTCGCTTAGAACCTCTCCGAACGCCTGCATATAATATCTATCCTCCCACCCTCTTTCAGACGGACGAATGCTTTCCTCGCGTCGCATGTCGATCAGTGGTAGGCTCTGGAAGCGCGCATCTAGTGGGTCCTCTCCGTCTCGTGGGTTGCCAGCGTACTTGCTTTGCTTCGCACGGACAGAGTCTTCTGCTATGAAGTTATCTCGTTCGTTCTCTGCTAATACTGACACGAAAGTCCTAACATTTTTCCATACAATACCTTCATTTGATGTCAAGTTCCCTTTGCTTTTGGATAGTGTTACCTTGTATGCTGAGAGCATGCGATCGATCCCGGTTGTCCTAATGTTCAGCGTTGGAAAGTGAGGAAGAAAGTCGTTACCCAAGAAGAAACAAATCAATATGTAATCAAACATGCGCTGTTTCTGACTCTCGTCGTGGATGTCATTACCGTCATTCAGCTCCTCAGTGAGAGCTGCACCCATAGCAGGCATGTCTAGAAGATACGTCTCGTTCGGTTCTAACGATTTATCGATCGACCGGATGAAGTGAGGTGTTTCTCTAGTGAGGTAAAGTTCTTTGGCAAACCTCAAATGGTTTAACGTGAGCATGATCAAATCTGCATCAAGTCCCTTCACTACCGTTGTCTCATTCATGTGTCTCGTCTCTGACCTGATCTTCTCAAATATTTTGTGCTCGCCTTCTCCTTCTTCCTTAGAAGTTGAAACGATGATCTTCTTGACGAACGGGAATCTCTTCGCCTTGAAGTACTTGGTCGCCTCATTTGCCAGTGACTCCATGAAGGCCGTTCCAGGAGTTATCGCTGCTGAGCTCCATTCCGCACCACTAGCAGAGATTCCAATCTCTTCTTTGAGACGTTTTTCAAACGCGGTCTTTATCCTACGTTGTCGCTGTTGATCGAGCTTAGCAACTGGAGCTGTACCATCGAAGGCAACCATGACACATATTCTAGGCTTGATGCCTATGATGTGACCTTCTATTCTCTTACAAGTTGCTTTTATCAGTTTAGCTTCGAAGTTTTTGTCATTCGAGCTTACCCCATCATTTATCAGATCCCTGAGAGCATCATATACATCACTATTGCTATCAAGGTACAAATTATCAACTTTAACATCCGCATCGCACAGTTTCTTTAGGATGCTACGGTGTTTGGTTACAACATGCCTTAGATACGCTGGGATTCCCATGGTAGTTTAATGAGAACATTAACGTTTAAGCGGTCTTACAATCAACATTCGATAGATAATCATAGCGATCAGGATTTAGAATAATAAAATCGATATATCTATAAATGGCAAAAGGGAAGAATCTTAAGGCTAAAGGACCGGCAAACACTAACAATAAGCAAGGTCACGCTTCGTTTGTGTCCAACCTCCTTAAACGGATTGAACTTCTCAAGGCTGTTGTGCAACGTACCATCGTATTTGCGCAGCGCAACAAGACTATAGACGTCATCGGAGGGAGTGAGCTGAAATCTTGCTTAGATTCATCACAACGCATCTTTTCTAAACTCATCGATCTTGAAGCCAAAGCGGAATTATCCCAGAGTCAGTCTACATCTTTAATTGAAGACTGTAGAGAGTCTCAAACCGATGTTTCTGGGCTCTTCCGCTCATATGGCACAGAGAAGCTAGCAGATCTCCTTGCTATCTGCTTCGGAACCGACTATACAGATAAGGTCGAACAAGACTCGTCCGACCACTACCAAGATAAGTTGAATGTGCTACTTAGACACGCACACCCAATCAGCTATAGGATACTATCGTGGAAAGCAGACGCGATTGACTCTACGTCCTACATCAAGAAGAACAGAATCGTTGATGACTTCGTCATTGTCGAAGATGCTGCTACTCTCGAATGCTTCGATCTTGCACGTACTTCCAAAAACTTCCATACAAAGGTCTATGGTGCTAAGATCTCATTCAGAGATCCCGAACAAAGGAAGACGCTCATTGTATCGGCTCTAGTCGATGACGTAATGTTGGAGTGTGTTGGTTCTTCTTATGTCACGGCGCGCCTAAGTGAACTAGTATCTGACGAGAACGAGGAAGACAAGGTTATGCTTGGTAGGTTCGTCAAAGGACTTTCTCTGAAGGACATACTTGTCTATAGCAAAGAGGAACTTGTTAATCGATTCATTGGCTACAAAAACCAAGTGATGTTGATTAAACAAAAAACAATCGCGCAAGTGACAAAAGAGTTTATTGGGAATGAGCTGTTCCAACAGAGAACGACACTCCTCCAACTCCTCCTCAAGTCGGATGAACACGAATATCAGTATCTGGCATATCTGTTATACGATCTGCTAACTAATGACTCCAATGGTTCAGTTGACACTCATGAACAGACACTCCTCTTCGACAGTTTACCCTGGAACATCAAGCGATACTTCCGTGAGGCAATGAAACAGACTATTAACTACACTAACAATCTTGCTAGCTTGGATAATTCCAAGATCCCACTAGAGCAACAAATATGTTTGATGAAAGCCGATGATTCTGTCAAAGAGAAAGCTATGCTAAAACTCAAAGAAGTGAAAGCTAAGTCCGAAGACTCTGGCTCCAAAGCTCGTCAGTACTTAGAGGGTTTGTTGAAGATACCATTCGGTGTATACAGGAACGAACCTATTCTCAACATTATGACCAACGCTACTATGCGATTCAACGAGCTTGTTCAGAAAGTATCCCAATCTGATTTACCTATAAGCGAGTTCCCTGTCAAGGAGTCATACTCCAGCGTCGAGATGAGGAAATATTCGGACTTGCTCAGGGACAAGTATCTTCCTGCATTGAAAAGCTGTTTTTCTAAGAAAGTCTATACCGCACTGTCAGACGCCAAGAGAACACTTCTTATCTCTCATGTATGCACAATAAACACATTCATCAAGAGTCATTCTCTTACTGGCTCTACACGGATCAGACATTCCGGGAAGAAAATATCTCATATGCGACAATCTGTTGCCGCCTTTGTAGATCAAAATAAAAACAACATTGATCTTCTTGCAAGCATTGCTGCGTCGTGCGGTGTTAGCAGCCAAGTCTCTGAAATCATACCTATGATCACTCGATCAGTTGACTCTATTGATACCGACTCAGAAGTAATAACTACGTATATGGAAAACGTGAGAGGGACTCTTGATACGGCTGTTCATGGCCATTCAAAAGCCAAACGTCAAGTGGAAAGAATCATTGGACAGTGGATAAACGGTGACAAGTCCGGGTACTGCTTTGGCTTTGAAGGACCACCTGGTGTGGGAAAGACATCATTGGCGAAGAAGGGTATAGCAAACTGTTTAAAGGACAACGAGAATAGCTCCCGACCATTCGCTTTCATCGCTATCGGTGGTTCTTCAAATGGCAGTACGTTAGACGGGCACAACTACACATATGTGGGATCTACATGGGGACGGATAGTGGACATCCTCATAGAGACTAAATGCATGAACCCAATCATCTTCATTGACGAGCTCGACAAGGTAAGTAGAACCGAACATGGTAAAGAGATCATAGGCATATTGACACACCTAATCGATACTACACAGAATGACACATTTCAAGACAAGTATTTCAACGGCATCGACATAGACCTATCGAAGGCGCTATTCATATTCTCGTACAATGATGTAGACAGCATAGACAGGATTCTTCTCGATCGTATTCACCGCGTCAAGTTCGATCCTCTAAGCATGAAAGATAAACTTACTATTACACGTAAATATCTGTTCCCCGAGATCTATCAGAAAATGGGACTAGGAGATGTCATTGAAATCAGTAACGAGGTAATCGAACACATCATAACTACATACACGTGTGAGCCTGGTGTTCGTAAATTGAAAGAGATCCTATTTGAGATCATAGGAGAGATAAACTTGTCAATATTGCAAAAAGAAGTTGATTATCCTCTGCCTATTGTTATTACAGAACATGCAGTAGAAACAAAATATCTCAAAGAAAGACACCAGATCAAGCCGAAAACAGTACATGATGAGCCAAAGGTTGGTCTTATCAGCGGCCTATGGGCCAACGCGCTAGGTCAAGGCGGGGTGCTTCCGATAGAGGTTTCGTATTATCCTTGTGGGACCATGCTCGACTTCAAGCTCACTGGTATGCAAGGAGATGTCATGAAAGAGAGTATGACTGTCGCCAGAACGCTCGCATGGAGACTAGCTTGCGCTAATGAACCAGAAATAATGAAAAACACTCTCAAAGACATGGAACTGTTCAAGAACCAAGGTATTCATATCCACGTACCTGAAGGTGCGACCCCAAAAGATGGGCCTTCTGCAGGCACTGCTATCACATGTGCACTATACAGTCTCTTCACCAAGAAGAAGATTAGAAACGACGTAGCAATTACTGGTGAGATGTGTCTTCAGGGGAAGGTCACCGCCATTGGTGGACTAGACTTGAAGATTCTAGGCGGCATACGAGCAGGAGTCAAATTATTCATTTTCCCGAAAGAGAACGATAAAGATTTCAATGACTTCTTTGAGAAGTATGACGGGAATCCGATCCTTGATGGGATCACCTTTCTCCAGGTAGAGACTATTCAAGAAGCCTTTGACAACGCTTTCTATAAGCAATAATATATCGTGTATCTATATAGTATATTATGGCTGGCATTCAATTAACATTATCGAACATGCTTATGCTTCTAGGGTCACTTGCCCCAGTTATACTGGGTTCTTTCATGATCTTGCTTTCAATCTTCAATCAAAACTTCAAAGGGTTGGTATATATCGCAGGCGTAATACTTGCATCTGTGATCAACGTGTTTCTTCAGAACATGATGAAGACACCTATCTCTCCTAACGCAGCGTTGACATGCAATCTCGTTGAGATTCCTTTTATGACGAACTACTCTTCACCATCTGGGAGCGCACTTTTTATCGCGTTTACACTGGCATACCTCTACCTACCAATGACGTACAATGGAAATATGAATTACCCCGTTATAGCGACACTTCTCTCTACGATTATGCTTGATTCTGTCGCTAAAGTAACAAATAACTGCACTACTCTCGGTGGGTCGGTTATTGGTAGTCTGACCGGCTTCATACTTGGTGCGTGTTGGTACGCTGTATTCCATTCTATTGGAGCAAATGACCTTTTGTATTTCGACGAGGTCGAGAGTAATAATGTCGTATGTAACAGGCCCAGTAAACAGACTTTCAAATGTCAGGTTTACAAGAATGGTCAGCTTCTACAGGGGGCTTAAGCGAAAGCGTCATGATTATCTTTATAGAAGTCTATAAAGGCTTTCACTGCGTTTCTTCTTGCCATAGTCAATACCATAGCCCTGTCCTGACCTAGTTGTTTAATCATGACTTGCTGAAAATACATGACTACCTTCTTAATGTCCGCACTAGAGTACAATGCGTCGTGCTCTTCCTTACTGAAAGTATTCTTATTGTTTCTCGTGTTAACTGAGTTATGGAAAAACCACAACATGTCAACAAGCTGTTTCTTGTCTCGTACTGAATTATGTTTCAGATTATTCATCATGACCGTAGCATGCGAAGCGCAATCTGGACACGGTAGATTCGTGCATATATTCTTGATTTGGTTAAGTAATTGACCAACCAAATCTTGTTTCTCTTCTTTCAATCTATATGCCAGAGTGTGAAACACATACCAACATGCTGGCCCCCAATCTTTGTTTACCATTTCTAAGATACCTAAAGATTAAACACGAAGATATTCAGACACATCAATGAACTATATTGTTGAAGACAAGATTGATTTTTGGGCAGAAGTGAACTCCGATACAGTGAACGATGAAACGTTATGCATGCTAACAAAGACACCCCTAACCAGGAATCATATTATACTTCCCTGCGGTCATAAGTTCAACTACTCTGGTCTGGTAAGAGAGATGGAAGCTCAAAGGAAAGCAACACGTTTCAGATGCCAACAACGTCTCCCACAGGGCTCGACAAAGTGTCCTTACTGCAGGGTCATACACACAGGTATGATTTTATGGATACCTGGATTAGGTGTGAGCCATACAACAGGGGTGACATCAAACAAATATGCGATGCCACATCGACATTGCTGCTACAACTACAAGAGTGGCAAGATGAAAGGGGAGAGATGCAAAAGTTGGAAAGCATACGAGACAGATATCGGTTGTTTCTGCCCAAGTCATGCGACATCCCATCGTAAAGGACTAGAACGTCAGGCTAACAAGGTGTTAGACGTAAAGAAAAAGAAAGCATCATTAGAAGAGTCAAAGGAGTTAGTTGAAGCGTCTCGACCGGGTCTCTTAAAACGCAAGAACGCCGAACTGAAGGCGGTACTTGCCGCTAATAATCTTCCTGTTTCGGGTACCAAGATTACTCTCGCGAAGCGTGTCATGGACAACAACCTAGTTGTTGCAGCATGATGTCGTATATATCCCATCATTGATGTAAGTTCAATACCTATATCAATACTATCATATATGTAGGTGTGTCTAAGTAAACAGGATTTTTTTCGTTTTTTTCGATTCTAATTCTGGATTTTGAAAATTGGACATTTTTGGATTGGGAAGATCATAGAAATCAAGGATGAAAACGTGTTTGAAAAAGTGTGTTTATCATGACGCTTGTAAGTAAAACAGAGTCTAACACTCAAAATTGATGTAGGCATGTTATGTAGGACTGAAAAAAAGGTACTATTCACCACCTGTGGGAGGCAAAAAGTGCATATTTTCGCGAGCATTTTGTGCATATTTCATGAAGGCAACATGCTCATCTATGCTTCGACAAGATATGCTACCTATGTTGTAGGTATATATATTCCGGTGTAAGTGTAATCATGTAGATAGAAAGTGCATTTTATTTGAGCATTTTGCCCTTCTTCAGACTTAAGGCCACGAATATACTAATTACATAGTGCATACATATGTCAAAATCAGCGCCATCGAAAACTAATGTAAAGAACTCGTTCAAATATTATTGTCAGTACTGCGACTATGGTTGTAGTAGACGTTTTTTGATGACCCAACACGAAACTACACAAAAACATATACTTGCTTGTTCACCTGGGGAGAGACCGATCGTCTGTTCATGTGGGAAAACGTACAAACATGTCCAGAGTTTGAAGCGGCATATGAGGTCATGTAGTGGTACTAAAACAGAAAACATCGTTGTGAATAGCCCCGCTCCCGCGAACGAATCCCATGTAACTGTTACCACCACTACCGAAACACAGGAATTACGAGCAATGATTAGTGCTCTTCTAGCTCAAAACAGTAGTATGTTAGGAGAGACCGAAGCGTTGCGTGGTATTGTCAAAGACCTCATCCCTCGCGTAGGAAGCAATAATACAACTGTTAATGCACAGTTCAACATCAATATGTTCTTGAATGAGACATGTAAAGATGCATTGAATCTCACAGACTTCGTTGAGACCCTTCATCTGGAGACATCCGACCTTGATATAACTAGACAGAATGGCTACGCAGCAGGTATCGCGAACATATTTCTTAAAGGGCTGCAACAGTTGGATTTGCATAAGCGACCTATCCATTGCAGCGATCTTAAGAGGGAAATACTTTACGTCAAAGACAATGATACATGGGGGAAGGAGTGCGACGATAAACCAAAGATCAAAAACGCTATCAGCGCTATCAGCAAGTTACAAGTGAACGCTATTAAAGAATGGGAGGCCGAACACCCCGAATGGAGAAACTCAGACTCCGGAACACAAGAGTTTTGTGAAATGGTCAAGCATGTAACTGGATCTGATGCGCTGGGTAGCGACGACAAGATCATAAGAACCATAGCTAAAGAAGTGATCATCGATAAATAGGTTAAACCATTTTTGTCTATAGTTAATAAATGGCACAAACAAAAGAGCAGTTGGTCGGGGCTATTCGCGAATGGGTAAGCCTTGATAAAGAAATGAAAAAGTTGCAGAAAGAGATAAAGACACGCAGAGAGAGGAAAAAACTACTAACAGCGCATCTGGCTGAGACGATGAAAGAAAACGAAATAGATTGTTTTGATATTACAGACGGCAAAATCGTTTTTAGTCAAAATAAGGTGAAAGCACCTATAAGCAAGAAGCATCTCCTTGAGTCACTTGATAAGTACTTCCAGGACAAGCCAGGCGATCCAAGTAGCGAGATCGCAGAGTTCATACTTGATAGTCGGGCGGTGAAGACCAAGGACAACATTCGCTTGAAAACTCCCAAGTAGTTGGTGATTGGTTAATCGGTTAAATATATTGTTCTTGTTTTATATACATCAATGCTTAGCAACAAAACAAGAACTAGGATTATAGAACACTTCGGAACACCTAAGCCAAACGCGTCCTCTCATGATAATAGCGATGATTTCATCGAAATCTCAGTTGACGATGGCGAACAGTATGACGGGAACAGTATACATTCTACCGCCGACAAGGAGTGGTCTTACCTAGGCGATGACATTCTCTCGATGGACAATACATCCCTTAGTGTGGGTGACGAATATTATCATGTGAATTATTCAGTTAATACGGAAGGGAGATATCCTTTTTTATCGTTCGAGCTTGAGTTCCGCGGTGGTGAATTAGTGTTTCCCAGGAAGCAAATACCCGCTTCAGGAATCGAGTCTTTCGACTCGGACACGCTCACATATCAAGGACACATCAATATATCTGGCGACAGAAAAGCATGTTTCTTTTTTAAGGAGAATAGTCAGGATGCTGCGTATTTGAAGTTCAGCGAAGGATTGATCATCTCGCTCGTTTCTAGTGAGATTGTGAATACCAAGAGTAGTTATGGGTATAGTGTTGCAGAGATGGTGACGAATACGTTTATTAATTATTCAGAATTGCTATATCTAATCGATGGAAACGGACATCCTTATACATCGCCTGCGCCTTTCTACTTTGGTTCCTATAAAAACAGAATAGCGGTTGCAGCATCTCTTGGACAGTTTGTGTCCTCTCCGTTTGCCTCAATGGGGCCATATTACTATCTTGCCACGTTCAAGCGTGCTATGCGCTACGCTTGTATCTCGGGCAACCATAAACCTGTAGTCATTAACGATGTAACTATCACGCGTGAAGACACACCGATATGGAACCAAGGCGGCATTGTTAAGTATGCAGTGTTCATGGGAAGAACCGATGTATTTTTTAATAGAGACACCGATCCTGAAGACGACAGTAAGACTTCACAGGAAGGCAAGGAAAAATCCGAAATGATAGCAGCAACAATGAGAATGAGGGATGTAGATGCAAAATGGAGCTTACAATATGATTCGGTCTTTCATGGGACAGTAACGGTAACACTAGGTGGTGAGGAGCACGACTTGCTCCCTCAAGTTGTCGTCAAGGGATTCGATCAGTTGGTGCCTGTGAATTACGCATATGTTGATACAAGCGATGTCAATGTGCTCGATCAGGAAAAACACAAATACAGCGATGACAATGGTAGATTAATGTAAGTATTCTCACTCGTCCTCTGGTTCTTGAGATTGTGGTGGAGGCCCCAACACCGCTGCCATTTCGGCTGCTTTGGCTATCCGTTCTTCTTGCAATTGTTTGATCCGTCTCATCGCCTGTGCCTCTTGAATAAGTTTTTCTAGTTCATGTGTGTCTGTAGATGCATCAACCATTTCTGGTGACTGCTCTGTGCTTGTAGAGACAGAGACAAGTATAGGAGGATGCTTTATTGTTCTGGCGGGGTTATTGGGTGTAATGTGGTTGGCCGTCGCCCTTATAGGCGGGGCTGACCTTCTCTCGTGGAGACGGTGAGATGTGTACGCGTCGATAGTGTTATTAAGTGATAGCATCCTCTATGATATGGTTAGAAAGCTATGCGAGTGCACAGTCCGAAAAATGTGTACAATTATAGTATATGAACACACTTGAGAAGTTACTATATGCGTTAGTTGGCATAATAGGTACAGTATATGTCGTCACTGCAATACTGGCGTTCTTTGGGATCGGATTTGAAACATATGGTGTCTATCTAATGTTCACTATTGCAATGATGATCTTTGCTGCATTATTACCTGAGCATCAAACATCTGCCTTCACGGAGATAGCGCAAAATACTGGCACTGTCGCATGATAACTGATATGTATAACTACATCATACTGTCTTGTTGTAAAGACAAAATGATGATTTAGACGTTAGCGTCGCCGACAATTATGTTTTCTGAGAGAGGACGTGACTCTTCGATGTATCTCTCCACGAACTCTAGTGCGACTTGACCTTCCAGCTCGTCTACGATTTCGGTGTTTGTAGGCGCCCGACCTTTTGCAAGTGTGAACTGTGTGATGATGGATTCAATCTTCTCCTGTTTTTTCTTGACTTCCATAGCTTTCCTCGCTAGCGCGATAGCGGTCATTGTTTGTTTAGGGGCCGCTTCACCTGCTTTCTGCTTATATACAGCTGCTGCGGTAGTTTCAATTGTGTCGCAAATCTCGGGTTTCCTGAGATTTAGATAAGCTTTCTGTCTATCCGAGAGCTCTGATTCTACCAACTTCCCCTGAATATTCGAAAGGCCGTCAGAGAATGTGTTCTTGAAGTCCTTAATTATCTTCTCAGAGATACTAGGGCTTGTTTCCATGAGGCGGTCGAACTCTTCTTTTGCATGTTTAAGCATCTGTAGTACAGGCATTCTTTCTACCGGCGACTTTGCTAGTTCAACTTTAGTGTTCCTATAGAACTTGTCCCATGCGATCGACGCGACTCTGTGAGCTTCATTGAGTTCGCTGATCTTGAGGAACTGCGCGACTGTTGTGATAATGCCAGCAAAGATGTTGACTGCTCCGATACCCATTGCCGCGTAACTTCTGTATTCAGGGTTGAGCTTCTCCTGTGCGAAGTTAGCAGTTCCGGTGGTTGTCGACATAATGATAACAGGTATAGTGAACCACATATTCGATCTGGCGTAGTTTTGATGAGCCTTTGAATGGAGCCATCTATAACACATTGCCTTGTCAGCCCACTCGACGAGGATAGCCTCGTGTTCTGGTGTCCAGTCCACATGAGACACTGGTGGTGCAAGTGATCCGATATCACTTACTGGGATGTTATCTGCATTCATGTCTATGCCGTCTGACATGTGTATATCTAATATGGCCAAAAAAATAAATCAATAACAACATCGATATCAAAATTATCTCGTTTTATTACATACCCATGGCATCAAACAAGGAAGCGAAAGAGCATTTTGAGAGTCTTATAGAGTTACGTGGAGATATCTCTAGTGTCCTTGATACACTACGAGCTAAACATGATGTACTGGTAGGTATATACCAGGATTTGACTACAACACATCGAAGCAAAGACTTCGTTTTTGGACTAGATTCTTTCTTCTTTCAGAACGAATTGATTCAGGGGGAATGCAAACACCTCTCGTCAGTATTCGGATCGATTGATAACCGTGTATACTGTGAATATCTTACAGTGTACAGAATGCTGATTGATTACACGAGAAATGATGTCAAGGATCAGAGAGTCACTGGTCACGCGGCATTCAACCAAACGTTTACTCCATACAAGCACCTCGAGAACAGTAAAGTACATGACGTGCGCGCGATAAAGGAGATTCATCAGGCAATTATTTCTTGTTTGAGTGAACTAGAGTCGTTGCTTTCTAATAGAGAGGCCGAGCTACGTAACGATAAACAGCAGTCTGCGCTGGGCCTGAATATTGATAATCTGGTTTACATGGAAGGCTTCAAGAACATGATGTTAGGAGGCAGGATCGAGATGTTCTATAAATATCTTAGTGCCCTTAATGAGCACCATACGAACTACTATACTAGACTTCTATTGAAAGCCAAGCTTCATATGGGTGTGGTAGAGGAAGATGTGAGACTGAAACAGTTCAACCAATCGGGTATTACTAACATAGATAGGATCCCGGGGAGAACACAGAAAAGTGTTTCGCCTGTCGCTATGAAAGCGGCGGAAGAGAGTGCAATAAAATCGTTTATCGGGTATGATGCAATGCCTGCAAGTAAGAAGACTGTTCTTGATGGTCTTTGTATGGCGAGCGCGAGCGGAAGTGAACTTGGATCAGAGACTGAGGAGATAGACTATAGTATAAACCCCCATATCAATGTCACTCGCGATGGCATAGAGTCACATTATCCATACAAAGGTGATGCAATTGCAGTGCTTCCCGAAGAGTCTGAAATAGCTAGCAATGTAGGGGATATCATATCAGAGTTTACAACCAGCGATATCGGGACCAGAGTCGCTGTTGAAGGATACGATTGTCCTGGAACGATACGGTTTGTGGGACAGCACCATGTCGAAAGAAGCTTGCGGTGTGGTATCGAGTTAGACGAAGCTGTTGGAAGGAACAATGGTACGATAAGAGATCATAAATATTTTGAATGCGATCAGTTACACGGTGTCTTGGTTATACCGCGGAAGGTAACTAGATTAGACGGTTCTTTAAGTGCAATCGGTGATAAATAAGAAAATTGAACTAAACACATTGTCTTAAAACAAGTTAAACAGGCAGCATGGAAAGAAGAGTCAATAAGAAGATCGAAGTTCATCAGCAATCCTTTAAGGATTCTGTCAAGGAATGGTTTACTGAACATGGACGTACTGTCGTGCGTGATGATGGTACTGACATGACCGGTGATTTCATGAGGTTTGTTTATGACTTCTCTAATTTGAAGCTTGACAAAGAAGATTTTCAAAAGCGAAAGCGTACAAAGAATACTGTTCCAGAGTTTGAACGTTGTACCGCCCGCCGGGCTAGCGGTGAGCGTTGTACTCGTAGAAAAAAAGAGGGATGTTCATTTTGTGGGACACATGAGAAGGGAACACCTCATGGCGTTGTCTCGGAAGGTTCTGGTGGCGCAAAACCACCTAAACGTGTTGAGGTTTGGGTTAGCGAGGTAAATGGCATTAACTATTATGTTGATGGTGATCATAATGTCTATATGCCAGAAGACATCATTAGTAATGTTTCCAATCCGCGTAAGATAGGTTCGTGGAAGACAGATTCAGTAGGTCGAATGACGATTCCCTGTTTGGGATAAACCCAATGCGACATTCCTTGACGGGAACATGCTATTCATATTTTCTCCTTGATTTTGCCAGTAGCCGCCGTCAGAACCGGTTGAAGCGTTCCTGGGCAAAGGTGGTGGTAATAAAGAGGATGCTTGATTGTTTACAAGGTGTGTTATTGATCTCTCTAGAAGGTTAACCCTATCCTCTAGAGAAGTAATTTTTATTTTCAGATTATTTATCTCTTGGTCTTTCGTTATGGGCGTGTTACACAGGCGGACGAGTAGCTCATTGTCATCTTGCGAGAACCTTTTCGCCAGTTCTTCTTTTGTTACCCCTGGTATATCGAGTGTATTACAAGTATCTACAATTGAATCTCTGACATGTGTCTCGGATACTCCATGATGCAGTGCGATTGTTTGTATGCTCATTCCCAGAGCGAGACGCTGTGTGATTAGTTGCGATTGATTGATGGTGGACATGATTGTTTGTTTAGTTTTTGTATCTGGGTACCTGGGTGCATGGCATTTGTGATGCAATTTTCTGGGATACAAGGTTAAAGCTATATCGATAGTGTCTCATAATATGTCTAACGAACGCGAACAGACTATAGTTCAGTTTATTAACTCCGTAGGCATAACGTGCGATAAACTATCTTCTCTTGAAAACACGATACTTGATCGAGACATTCTTTTAGACGATAGTAAGTACACTAGCGCTAGAACGTATCTGCCTCAACTCAAACTCATATTTTCGTCATCATCAATGACCGCATTGCAAGAACCTGCCACCTCAACACAGAAATGGCCACTTCTTAATTTGGTTAGACAGGTACTGAAAGCGTGTGGTTTCGTGTTAACACCAAGTCGTATATGTGAAGGATATGATAAGGACAAGAAGAAGAAGTTCCGTAGGATATTCACTCTTACTAGGAACGTGTCTGTGAAAGAATCTGAAGATAGTATATAATGACTACTGTTCCATCTCATTACGTACCGCCTACGTTAAAAGGCAAAGAGAGAATGAAGCAAAAAAGGGAGCTAAGGAAATCGAGGAGAATGTACAGAAAAGGAAAGTATCATACTCGCAAGAAAGTCAAGGGTGTGAAATCTAGAAAGACACCATGGGAGAAACGTGTAAGAGATGCGTACAAAATAAAAAGCAAGAAGAAGTTGAGCATCAAACAACTCTCATCAATCACTGGATGCACCAAGAAATCTCTCAGAAAGATAGTCAAGAAGGGTATGGGTGCATATTATTCATCCGGTTCAAGACCAAATCAGACGCCACACTCTTGGGGATATGCGCGTCTATACAGTGCGTTGGCTGGGGGACCTGCTGCATCGGTTGATATGAAGACACTACAGGAAGGATGTCCCAAGAGAGGTCGCACTATGAGATTGGCAAAGAAAGCAAGGTCAAATAGCAAGCGAAATAGGGTTAGTCTGAAGGGCGGCCATCCGATGTTCGGAGGCTATCGGATGAAAGAAAGAATTATCCGATTCGAGAAATCGCCTATAAAGGGTAAGAAGTATCGGGCACATGTGCGTGATTTGAAGACTCGCAGCGAACGTCACATAGATTTTGGTGCGTCCGACTATCAGCAGTTCAAAGACAGGACCAGGTTAGGTATATACACTTCCAAGAATCATGGGACAAGAAAGCGTATGAGGAACTATTTCAACAGGCATAGTGGTACACCTATCCGATCTAAAGCGATCGAGAAAGAGAGAAAGAAATCGAAAGGCTATTACAACGCTAAGATACTTAGCCATGAGTATCTCTGGTAGTTACTAATATACGGGTCTGTATAGAGCAGGTCCGCACACACACTCTCCACCAAAACCCGGGAGTTGGAGACCCATCTGCCCATCTTCGCACAAGCAGGTTCCAGTGCCAGCTGCACCAACAGGAGTGGTCACACAAAACTCTTTACTGAAACCTTTTTGTCTGCAATCTGAGTACGAGAACCCTTCGACATTACTACCACCCATAACTATTGCGATAGCAAGAACCAGGAGTAGACCAAGAAAAACTTCCATATAGAGTATCGTAATATTTTTGTGATTCGGAAACTTATTCCGACTACCACTTGATATTAAACCAAGTAATCGTAACTAGAAAATTATTCTAGGGCGTAGTATCCACTGTTTGTCCTTATAACATGAACAATGTAGCCACAGCCATAATCAACAATAATCCGACTGGAAATAGGCAGCCTCTTCCGTCGTTTTCATCATCAAACCCACGTTTAGATTGTTTATGGGTGTGTGTCGGCGTTGTATGATCGTCAACATCCTTGAGGAATATAGGATGCTCTTCGCTATATTCTGGTTCTTCATCATAGCTTCCTTCCAGTCCTAGAATGGCCGGTGTATTCATGATTGTAGGAGCTGATAACGGGCGATATCCCATGTCGATCACACTTTTCGTCCTCTTCATCTGCCACGATGACGGATTGGAGAAATCTCTGTCTACGCTCGCAACGCGCTTTACTCTTTTATCTGAGCACATCGGAGAACATACATATGCGTCACAAGCTCTGTAGACAGCATGGTTACCTGTGATGCTGAACGTTCTCCCGCACTGAGGACATATCTGGGACGGGCTTACTAAACGGGTGGGGTGAGGAGTGTATATACTTTGAAACGTTTGCATGGTCAATTATAGTTTTATGTAGTGTATGTATCTATTTTAAAGTTACTTTCAATTTTCCTTAAGTTTTTATGCCCGTGCATGGTAATGTGTATTCCCACATTAGCTAGACATTACTGTAATTCGATGTCATGTAAGAAAAGCCCGTGAAGTCAAGAAAATTGAAGTTAAGTATTAGTAAGAAGAGTAAAAGTATCAAAGGAATAAAAGCGCGAGCAATCAACATTAAAATGACAAGCGAAGTGAAAGTAACAATGGAGGGGAGTATGTGGGAGGGAATGAGACGTTTAATGGAGGAGGAGTTGGTGTCGGTGTGTGTAGATAAGTTGTCGAAGGAGTATAGCTTCGACAAGGAAGAAGCGTTAGGGTTGTTGGGTGTAAAGTTTGAGGTAGGAGCTTCGAAAAAGAAAGAAAAAAAGAGCAAGAAGGCAAAGTTCACGAAGCCATCGGTTCAACTGCCATTCTGTAACGCTCTGCTAGAAGGACGCTGTAATGGAGTGTGCCTTTCAAACAGACTGTACACGCAATGCCTGAAACCAGCAGGAGAATCAGGTCTATGCGGTGCATGCGTGAAACAGTGCGAAAAGAACGATCATGGTAAACCAAACTACGGTCTAATCACTGATCGTGTCGATAACCCAGAATGGTGCGACCCAAAGGGAAAGAGTCCAATTCGATACGCATCGTACATGCTGAAGAACTCAATCTCGAAGGATGACGCAGTCGCAGAAGCCACCAAGTTGGGTTGGGTTATCGCGGATGAACAGTTCGAAGTGGAAGCGAAGAAGGAGAAGAAATCGAAGGCAGCTGATAAGAAAAGAGGCAGACCTGCAAAGAACAAAGGTGTCGAAACCGGCGGAACTGGCGATGACCTTATTGCTCAATTGGTAGCCCAAGCAAAAGCTGAAGAAACCGGAGACGAAGAATCTGTCGAAGAATCTGTCGCAGAATCTGTCGAGGAGTCCGATGCTGAATCCGTAGTTGAACAAGTCAAAGCCACTAAGAAGGTGACTGTCAGCAAGGAGGAGAAGGAGGCAGCCAAGCTGAAGGCAAAGGAGGAGAAGGAAGCCGCTAAGGTGAAGGCGAAGGAGGAGAAAGAGGCAGCCAAGCTGAAGGCAAAGGAGGAGAAGGAAGCCGCTAAGGTGAAGGCGAAGGAGGAGAAGGAAGCCGCCAAGAAAGCCACTCAAAAAGTAAAAAAGGCGGTGGAAGCTCCCAAGATTGAGGTGACGGATGATGTCGTGGCTGAACTCCAAGCGAAGGTTGAAGAACTAGAGCTAGAGGAGGAAGAGGTCGATGAAGAGGCGACTCCAGTGGTGAAGTTCGAACATAACGGAGTGACGTACCTGAAAGATGAGGATGGTGTCATGTACGATATGGAGAGTCAGGAGCCGGTGGGGCGCTGGGATGGAACCAAGATGGTGGAGTTGGATGAGGATAGTGACGAGGAGGAGGAGGCTTAGGTAAGTAAAAGATTATATGCGAATACAAAAAACAAAAACCCAAAAAAAGACGGCCTTCGGGTCCCTTTTTTTTGTTACCGATAACAGAATAAGTTACCGATTTCCGGTAATCAGAAAATTGCAGTGGGTAAACAGAAAAGAGCAGAATGCATAAAAGAGAATAAGATTCAAATACTTAAATTGAAACAAGATGAAACGGTTCAACGATTATATAGTGCGAAACCATCTGGAACGGAAGGAGTACCAGATGGAAGGAGTAAAATGGTGTGTGGGTATAGAAGGGGAAGGTCGTCGGATGGACAAGATAGTAGTAAGGGGTGGGATCCTGGCGGATGAGATGGGACTAGGGAAGACATCACAGATGATAGGGTTGATACTATGTAGGTTTGTAAGACGAACTCTGATAGTAGTACCAAGAGCATTGTTGGAGCAATGGGAATCAGTGATCTATAATACATTGGGACACGAATGTGTAGTGTATCATGGAAAGAAACCATATATGGAGAAGGTATCGAGAGCACCAATCGTGTTAACAACATATGGCACATTGTCTCAACTGAAAGAGAAGGCAAGGAAGGGAGCACCGCTGGTGTTCGGAGAGCTGATGTCAATCGAGTGGGATCGTGTGATATTCGATGAAGCGCATCATATGCGTAACCGAAACACACGAGTCCATAAGGCAGGATGTGTGGTAAGAGCAAAACATAAATGGTTGGTAACAGGTACCCCAATCCAGAATGGTATAAGTGACTTCTATGGACTGTGTTCGGTACTTGGTCTCTCTCGAGAGTTCTATACAAAGAGAGAAAATGTGGGTGATATTGCAAGAGAGTTGATATTGAAGAGGACAAAGGCGGAGGTGGGTTTGATATTACCAGATCTGACGAAGCATGTAGTGAATGTAGAGTGGGGATCGGTAGAAGAGAAGACGTTAGCATCAGACATCCATGCACACCTCGAGTTCAGTAAGGTGGCGATAAGAGATGAGAACAGCTTCAAGTCATTAGGAATACACCACTTTGCAATGTTACAGAGAGCACGACAGGCATGTATTAACATGGACCTCCTTGCGAACTCAGTAAAAGCGTTGAAGGAATTGGGTATATTGGATGACTCAGAGTTCATAGAGTCAGCTTTGAAATACCAGAGTAAGTTGGATAAAGTGAAAGAGACAATCTTAGGTCGAATGGATAATGGTAGAGGCAAATTAGTGTTCTGTCATTACTTGGGCGAGATGGATTCTCTAGTGTCGGCAATGCGTTCAAGTGGAATGAATGTAGGAAGATTTGATGGAAAGACAAGTCAGAGTGCTAGATCAGAGATGCTGACGGATTCGAGTTTGGATGCGATAGTACTGCAGATAAAGACAGGTTGTGAGGGTCTAAACCTGCAACGTTTCAGCGAGGTATATTTCGTGTCACCTGATTGGAACCCGGCGATAGAGGACCAGGCGGTTGCGAGGTGTCATCGTATAGGTCAGGAGAACGGAACGGATGTATTTAGTTTCAGGATGGAGTCTTTCGATGGTGATGCGTTTACTCGAACAATGGATATGTATACACGAGACCTACAGCAGTCGAAACGTCTGCAGATGAGAGCGATAGAAGCGGAGTCGGATGGTAGTAATGGAGAGGAGATGGAAGAGGTATGTGCGATCTGTTTAGAGGCACAGCACAAGAATACATGCCATCATTTGGAGTGCAAGCACTACTTCCATAGAGATTGTCTTGGGAAGTGGTTCAAGAGAGACAGGACATGTCCGCTATGTAGAGCGGATTGATAGTATAACAACAACAAAAAGGGGCCAACCAGGCTTTTTTTTATGGTTATGGGATTCAAATGCTTATAAGAAGTGAAAAGATACCGATAAAGGGTTATCCTACCGATTTCCGAGTTAGCAAAAAAGGTGTAGATTGTAGTGTATTATCTCTCTTGGGAATATTTTTGATTTGGATAGAATGTTATATGAAGGTGGTGATAGTGTGTTAGTGTTTACGGTATGTTCTGTACAACATGAAAAGGTTGTATATGATGACAGAGTATAATATAGGGTAGTCGATCATACCAGCATGTAGATTGTCTGTGAGATCAAGGCCGACATATGGTGTGAGAATAGTTTTGATGTAGAAAGCGATGTTGTGGAATGGAAGAAGATCGTAGTCACCACATAACCTATTAGTGATGACGGTTACAAGACAACTACCGAATATTTGCCACCCGATCCATACGAGGATGATAAGAAAGATGTTGTAGAGATATAGATTATATAGTGGACCAAGTAAGATAATAGCAGAGCACATGTATTGGTGTGCGACGTTTATAGATAGTCCGAAGAGGGAGCTGCATGTGTGTATAGTAGGGTCGATGAGTATAAGACCCCATGTATATAGATTGAATAGAACGTGACGTACGTTGATATTGTCCATTAATGTATGGTGACATAAGTATTCGAATGATACCGATAAAGGGTTATCCTACCGATTTCCGAGTTAGTATAGAATGTCACGATTATAGAGTGATATCTCTCTTGAAGTGATTGTATAAGAGTCTGAAAGGAAGAAGAATGTGTAATGTAAGTGTGTAGAGTGTATGGTATGTGGTAACATGTAATGTAAATGCGTTGATGGTATCATAAATAAGTGTGGATAACCGTTATATGAAAGCGAGTGTGTTCATAACAGGTACTGGGAGGTGTGGAACGACATTTTTGGTACGATTATTTACGCATCTAGGTATGGATACAGGATATAACGAAGAGACTATAGAAGGAGTGTATCGCGAATGTAATTCTGGTTTGGAGAGCAATTTCAATTGGCCACATAGGATAGTGAAGAACCCATATTTTTTGGAGGCGTTAAGAACAGGTGCGAGGAATCCGAATCTAAAAATAGAGTGGGTGGTGATACCGATAAGGGACTATGGCGATGCATCACGATCCCGTGCGAAGTTATCGCGACAGCATGAGAATGCAGGGCGTAATGGAGTATGTCGAGGAGGATTATGTCGAGGAGCTAGGACAGAGGAAGAGCAAGAGCGATTAGACAAGTGTGCTTTGGCGAGTTACATGTTGACGATGGTGGAGTGCGACATTCCGACTATATTTTTGGATTTTACTAGGATGACGATTGATCATGGGTATTTGTATGAGAGATTGAGGCCGATGTTGCCATTAACTGTTTCGACTACGATGTTTGTAGATGCATACAACAAAGCGAGTGCGATCAGTTAGAACTTAAAAAAGTGTACTAATATGGCTTAAATAGAACGATGTATGTTACAATGCTCATGTAGCTCAGTAGGTTAGAGCATCGGTCTTATGAGCCGAAGGTCAGCGGTTCGAGCCCGCTCTTGAGCATCAACGACCCGAACATGTCGTTAAACTGTGTTCCCGTGGTGATGGAGAAACATATTCCAGATATAATGGTGCCGATCATTTAACAAAATTAAACCTCTGAGGAGCAATATGCCAAGTTTTGAGTTATATGACGGAAGTGCAGTGTTTCACAGTGTTAAGCGAGGTGTGGGGCTTAGCACACTTATTCTTTCATTATTTGGTTGGTTGTTAAATACTTATTTTGTACCGGTTTCCGATTATCCTACCGATTTCCGAGTTAGCATTAATTCCACTATTTGAATGGTTGTTAGTCTTCTAATCAATAAAACAAATTGATTAAAAGGGTTAGAATACTTATTGGGTGGCACTGTACAGACTTTTTAGTCCGCACACTATTTCGATTTCGATTTGTTCTTATCCCCAGGCACAACTACAGTCGGGCGCTTTGTGTACCTATCTATCAACTGCTTTGACGTCCGTCCGTCTCCACATAAGCTGTCGCCACACGAATCCAATGTGGCGAGAGCAGATTTAACATCGGCATTATCCACCGTGTTCCAACGACCTAAACTGGGTTGAATCGGAACTTTTCTCTTGAAGCTGTCAATAATACGTCTAAACATCGTAAATGGAATGGTATGTTCTGTTTAAATTGAGTAGAAAAAGGAATAACCATCACATCCCAATTTTCTATCTCTCTATTGCTGTATTAACGGTCTCCATAAAGGAAGTGTTTAACTATCATAGATGGCCCGATACCAATGAAGCTAGATATAACGTCTTCTGTCACATACACGTACTGCCTGTAATCCCGCGTGAAGTCCGTCAAGATGTGAAGTTTTTTGTCTAACTTGTCCATTGATTGGCGCTCCGGTTCGGGGCTCCGTTCCCGTGTGTCCTCGATTTCACTTAACATCGATGTGCAACTGCGCTGTAAAGTCCCCAACGGACGCAGCATAACCCCGCGCAAACCTTCAACCCCAGTGGAATCGTTAATGACATTTCTATGTTTTATGATGTAGTTGACAACTTTTTTTATAGCGTTGATCCGTCTAAGCTTTGTGTTGACGTTCAATAGATTGCATGCCTTGCCTAGAAGCGTCATAACACGATAGACGATGGTGAAGCAAGGCTTGTAGAGAGGTAACATCAGATGTAAGGCCTCTCCATAGATGCGGGTTGCATCTGAGTATGCCAGGATATCCTTGTATACGCAGTTACAGTTATTCACAATACAGTTTCTCTGTTGATCTCTCATTTTAGCTAATTAAGTTACCGAATAAGAAAGAAAGAAGTTTGTGTTTCATTTTTGTTGACCGATTATAGACCAGTGAACGATCACCGTATGGCGACATCATCTTTCGGAAGGTACACCCCACTCTGGTAGTTCGTTCATGGTATTTTCTACCCATTCCTTTTTTTCCGTATTGTTCAAGCTAGTCCATTTTTTCTCAGGGATACACCTCGGGTATACTGGTCCAAGTGAGATCTTTGTTGGCCCAAGTGAAGAGCCTTCCGCGTCTGACGTGACCGCAGATACAACGATAGGTAGTCTGGCACAGAGCGGTAGGTACATTGGCGGGCCAAAGTTGAATCGGTCGGTTCGTATCACCGGGAATCTCCATGCGAATATAAGATTATTTTGCTTACTTGATGTGACAGACATGTTGTTTTAGATACGAATACTTGCTGCGTAAATATCCTTTCAATTTTGCGGAGTTTCGTGAAGCATTGTTTTATATGATAGTTGTATAGGATGTGCAGTGTTGAAGTTATAAAGTCGCCTAATGGGACCGAGCACGCTTTCGTGAAGGGGATGGATATTACGAGCGCGACGGAAGACGAGTTCAGAGACAACCTCGCGAAGAATGGAAAACCAATATTGGTGTATTTTTTGTTAGCCCACCCGGAGAGGCAGTGGAAGTCATGGATCCGTTCCATAGAAGACATCCGCGAATTGTACCAAGAAGTGCACATAGTGGTGCAGTGCCGCGGGTTCAATTCAGATCTAGAGGAGGGGAAAGATGTCCTGACAAAGCAATTCCCTTCCATGATTTTCCATGTGTTCGGCGACGCACCCGAGCAGAACGAGGATGATACGAAGAAAGAACGATTGAGGGGTCATTCAAAAACATGGAAAGGAGACGAATGCGAACTCAGGGGGGACGCCTCCACGGACCCGTGGTGTGGGGAGTACAGGTGGGATCCTCTAGAGTCGACCTGCA
>JGI24916J38487_100386_pt1 | contig 35260 bp, 30 predicted proteins | sample LinPfosmplate4_FD_38487 | JGI IMG/M metagenome (IMG submission 38487) | reverse complement strand
GCAGGTCGACTCTAGAGGATCCCACATTATCGTGATAGGTTTGGCGATCTTTTTTAAAAAACTTACACCAAAACTGGTAACACTATTTAATAAATTGATTTAAAGCCAGATCCTATATCTATTGTATACAAGCAACAACAACAAAGCGACAGACAAGATGCCCAACACTATTCTCAACGGTTCCAAGAAGATCAACTTCAACAACATTAAGTGCACCCCCCCCAAGCCTCTGGCAAAGGGTAAGGTTGTTAATATCAAGATGGATGGTGGAAGTATTCGTATTACTTCCCCAAAGATGCTCCACTGGGGAGCATCAGATTATGAGGGAGATGGAAAGTTTAAGCTCCATCTTCAGTTTCCAAGTGAGGATAACAAGACGGACGCGACTAACTGTTTCCTAGATAATATGCAAGGACTATATGATGCAGTTCTTAAGGTAGCAGCAGATAATTCAAAGGATTGGTTTGGAAAGCAGGTAAACGAAGACACGCTGAGGGATGACAAGCTACATCCATTCCTGTCTAAAGGAACATCTGCAGATGGAAAGGCAACCGAGCCAGTTATGCGGGTCAAGTTTAATAAGATCAGAGACAGCTATACGTCAGCTATCTATAATGAAGATCGCGAAGAGCTATGGGCTCCTAATAAGGACGAGTATGATGGGGAAACTCCTATGCAACACTTCCAAAAGGGTGGACACGCAGTGTGTATTCTTGAGGTGGGCGGAATTACCATTATTAATGGTAAGGCATATATTGGTATTAACCTATTCCAGAGTGTTGCATTCCCCAACCCAAATCAGATGTCTGGAGGAGGATGTCTCATTGGCGGAGATGATGATATCAGCACTCCAAAGAAGAACGAGATTGATACTGCAGTAGAGTCTTCTGATGACGAAGAGGAGGAAATAGAGGTAGAGGAGGAAGTAGAGGTAGAGGAGGAAGTAGAGGTAGAGGAGGAAGTAGAGGAAGAGCCCGAGCCCGAGCCCGAGCCCCTACCAGAGCCACCCAAGGCTGTGAAGAAGAAGGTCATTAAGAAGAAAGTTTAAAATAGAATTATTGTAACGTGTAATTTAATAACTAATAAGTATTTATTTTTATTTGTGGAAACAAATAAAAATAATACCAGTAAAATATATACATATGGATTTTGTAGTTGACATGATGAAAGGGCTATTACTTGGGGCAAGTGTGTTTTCTGTTGGAATACTTATGGACAGATTTATCTCATATAATGAATATAAACAATTGATCGAAGAAGAAAAAAATAGACAATTGTATTCTGATGGTATGAAATCAGCTAAAATAAACTTATTAGTTATTACACCTATTTCATATTCAATTGCCACAAAAACAATTATATCATACGAGACACTTTCTTTTCAACTTCTAGACTGTATTTTGGTTATTTTTATACACAATTTTGGTTATTTTTTAACGCACAAACTCATGCACAATTATCAATTAATGTATAAATGGCATTCGTTCCATCATAAGTTTGATAACATACTTATACCAAGCATTGGGAATGCAACAAGTAAAATAGAGTTTATTTTGGCATACATTATTACATCATTTGTCGCAGGTTATGCGGTGAGGCCAAATGAAATAACCTTTATAACATCTATATGCATTATATCATTTTTTAATCTGTGTATACACTGTGAACAACTTAAAAATATATGCTGGATACCAGGATTTGTAACTCCATTGGAACACCATCAACATCATAACTCGAAAACTAAAAAATATTCAGGGTCAATAGTAAAATATGATTGGATATTTGAATAATTAACATAATTACTAGTATAAAGATTATTATTTTACCATATAATAGTATATAATGATCTCAAAAATTATAACAACTATAGCGGTATTAGTGAATATAAATCATGTAATATCTACAAATATATATAACTATTATGAACTGGCTGCACAAAAATGGTGTAGCACTGATTATATGATACATGGGCTTTGGCCACAAATAAACCGCACAGCCTATCCAGAAAACTGTAAAAATGTTCCCTATGTAAAGCCAACCGGTAAATTATTAGACGACATGAACACATATTGGCACCCATGTGATAACACACTATGGGAACATGAATGGGAAAAACATGGTTCATGTATGCAAGAACAAATCAACATAGATGAAAATACATTTTTTAATACGACAATCAATCTCTTTATAGAAAATAGTAATCTATTAGAGACATGCAAAAATGACGATTGTATAATGGGATGCTTTGACCTAGACTACAAATTAATTGACTGCAAATAGCAAGCTCTTTCTTATACAAAGTTAACCACGAGATTGATATCTCGGCGTTCTGATGTATCATATATATTTCTTTCGTTTATGCGAAGCATTCCCTTCTGTTTTAAACATACGACTTGTTCTCGTGTGAACTTAAGTTGTCTGGTTTCGATATTTAGAATATGTTTACCATCATCAACCTTTGCGGGTAACACAATTACATCCAATAGATCTTTTGTGAAGACAATATCAATACTTCCATATATATTGTTATTTTCATCAATCCACCAACCATCTGGCAACATTGGCTGACATATCACCATCAACTCCTTGTTGTTTTTAGTATCAAAATACATCTCTTTATGCCACAAAGGAATTAAAAATACTTCTTCGTGTATTTTCAAACGATAAACATTATCTACTAAGATGTCATGTAAACTTGGATCAATCGTATAAATCTCTAACTCTTCAAACTTTTGTTGAATAACTGTTTTCACCTTTTCTAATGTGCCATCGGATAGATGCAACAATTCGCGGTAATTGGTTAAAAACTGAAAAATTGTAATAGATGTATCACGATCGATATTCTCAAACAATGAAACTGACACCTCTTGGCAGTTTTCTACTATATGTCTAATCTTCTCTACAATGTTGTCGCTATCGATGTTGTTTATCGTACTCTTAATAAACTGGCGAAGAATATCAAAATATCCACTAGGTGTTGATGAAAATATGTTATCATCTTCAGAATTACCCCATTCTTGCTGAGGAATATCGCTATCCTGAACTATATTAAGTAAACAACGATAACTTTCCGACAAGTCTTGAAACCTTCTTGTTGACTCGGGAGTATTTCCATTCTTATCAGGATGTAATTTAAGTGCCATTTTCTTATATTGTTTCTTGACCGTTTCACTATTTATAACACTCATCGGCATTCGATCCATCTCCATATTTTTTAATGCGTTTTCTACATTCATCTGGTATTGCAGTCAATCCTTAAACGTAATTAATACAACATAAGACACTGAGTTTATATTGTATTCTTTAATAGTAATGTGCGTAGCAATATATAAACAGTCATACCTATTATACTATATATAAATGTCAGCCAAGCTAGTGAGCCACTCTGTACCGACTGATCCTAATTTTGGATCTACATTGTTGGAGAATATCGCATATTGTGCAAGAGTATCTAATCCATCTAATCAAAACAACACATCTACTTCTGAAAAGTTGGTAAGATATCTTATGAACAATGATCACTGGTCGCCACTTGAAATGGTAAGTGTATGTTTAGAAATCGAAACAACCCGAGACATCGGAAGACAAATACTACGCCATCGATCTTTTTCATTTCAAGAGTTTTCACAAAGATATGCTATTGCAGATATTGGAACCGATATTCGTGATGCCAGAATACAAGACAAAAAAAATAGACAAAATAGTACAGAAACTGATGATACACAATTACAAGAGGAGTGGAAATTACGACAACAATCTCTAATTGATAAATCTAGCGAAACATACAAATGGGCACTTGACAATGGTATTGCAAAAGAACAAGCCCGAGCAGTTCTACCCGAAGGAAATACTAAATCCAGGCTGTATATGAATGGAACCATGCGTTCATGGATACACTATATTCAGCTTAGATCAGGCAATGGAACACAAAAAGAACATCAAGAAATTGCTGTTGCGTGTGCAAAGGCAATTGAACCAATATTCCCCATGATTATAGAGTTTCTTTTGATATCATAGAAAAAAGAGACGAATACATAATTATTTAATCTCCTCAATCAATCGATCTAATACAAAAAAATATCGCTCAACATGATAGATTGGTCGGTAATTGTTATTATACAGTCTAAAAAACTTATACGTTTCACACATTATCTTGCCTATGTTATCGTTAGTTATCTTATCAATGGATACCAAGTATCTTAATAACTCCCATATGCAAGTTGGAATATCTGTTTCGTAAATAAATAACTCATATATCATATCTCGAACTTCTGCAAAACTTATGCTCTTAATCGAACCTTCAAAAGTAGAACAAATATTCTTTATAATCAAATCTTGAGCTGTCGATATTTTTTCGCGATCTTCATACAAGTATTTTATATTCTGACATGACATATCCGATCCATTTTTTGCAGGAGAATACGATTTATTGTATTGTTTCACTTGTTTTTTCAGCTTCGCAATAGGAGGTGCAGATAATCCGACGACTTCGCACGTGTCTAGTATTGTATCGGGCAAAAAACATACACTCTCGCTTACAAATAAAAAACGAATAGATAGATTTTTTGATAGAATATTCTTCTGAATGTAGCTATATAAAACATCCAAAAGATCACTATTTATACACTGCATATTCTTACATAATATGATACCTTTTTTTAAACTTCTACTTGAAATGATGTTGACAATCTGATTATAAATATCACACCATAACAACTTGGCGTTACATCCCAATAAAGACATATCGACCTCGAAATGAATATCGCTCATTTTAATGATGTACTCGGATTTTGCAACCTCAACACGCATGCGCTTCTCATATTTCAAGTTGGTTGGACTATATTTTTCGATAATTTTAAGCGACTGGGTGTATTTACCTACTCCCGATTTTCCATATACGATAATATTGTGCATGTTTTCAATATCATCTGGAAGATTTTCAACTATCTCATCTATTTTGGGATGAAAATTATTTTCTTTGCTTGTAGACAAATAATCATCGAAATGTGTGTCGTAGTATTTTAACATTATATAAGCTGTATATAATTGAGCTATTTCTTTATTTAGTTTACCGCATTTGAATATAGACATAATCTGCATATTCATGTAAGGAGGTTTACATCCAATATAACTATAAATATTCTGTTTTATAATGCTTATCACAATGAAACCTGACATGTTTAACATCGAGGATGTTTATTATTGCAAACCAATACGAAATAAAATAATGAACGGTGGTATGTTCATGAGGATCATATATTCAAATAGTATGGTTAGTATAAACGGAATACATATCGTTTTCTCTATCTCAGGAAAAATACAGGAAGTCTACAATAATAAATATAAGTTTGTTTATGATACCGTAAGCACCGATATATTAAATATTATAAATAATCTAGAGTGTATCGAAAGGAATATATTATCAAACTGTAATCTTTCCGACAAAACGCCAAGCTATAAACTAAAAGATCAACTCGAACAAAAGTTTTTTAAGTTTTTCCAATCATCACATTACGTAAAGCCATCTGGAAAACAATCAAATAATTCATCTACTATCTTTTCTTTGAAAATATCCGGGGTTTGGTCAACCGAAACCACCTACGGAATTACATACAAGTTTACCAAGGTGTAATCAAATACACAACAATAGGGCGTTCATAGTATAGTTACTAATGATGCATATGCGAAACTCATGCATATACATCATTTATTTACTTGTTAATCTTAATATTAACACCAGGAGAACTCAGTGTAATATTACCACTGATATTTTTCAATCCCTCTCGATAAGTTTTAAACCCGTCTGTCACAAAGAAACGTAATATTATAAACATACTAATCAATATGACAAAAGAGATCAACTCCATAAAATACATTAACATACCCGAAACCTTATTCACAGATTGATTTTTTTCAAACTCTTTACTATTCATACTATTATAGAGCATACGAATTAAGAAAAGATTAGACAGCACAAGAAATGTTGTAAACATGTTGAATGACGGCGTAAGTTGGTCTTTAGCAATGTAGTCAAAATATTGAACAAATAGAGTTATCGCCCACGCTAGACTACCGATTGCAGGAATAAACGGTCCAAGGGTTGTCACAATAGAAAGGATACTCTTCGCTTCTTCATTCTTAGATCTCACTATCTTTGATAATGTATTCGACAAAAACATAATAACGCCCACCAAAACAAAGCTAAACCCTACGATTTTTCCCATTGTCCCAGTTTCTCCTCCAGTTCCAAGTGTTAGAAAAAGAATAATAAATCCAGCTATTAATGATGCAACGGTTACTTTTTTAAAGATCTTGCCCGGATGAAGTGTAGAAGACGAAATAGTATGATCTGAGCTTGCAATTTCTTCATTATTGTCTGACATGAATTATATTATAATTGTAACTGAATATATATTGTGTAAATACTATATTTTTTATGTACAGATTGTATATAGAGCTAATATACAATGAACAATCTTAATCTACATACAAATCATCCTCTAATTTCTCATCCAGATCCAGAAGGAAAGGATGTTCAATATGTTTCGATTTCGTCACAGGATCGAAACTTAAAGAAAAATCCCGACTCGAATAATTTTGTCATTAACTTGCCCCAGGAATACAAAAATGTAGAAAGTGTCAAGCTAGCAAGCTCATACTTTCCGATTGTTGACGATCAGTTCTCCGTTGAACAAAATAATGTTGACCTGTGCTTCAGGTTTAAAACGGCGTTCAATCCATTAGATGTGTCAGGATGCACATTCGATGATGCGAGAATATTTGCATTTGTTTCAGAAAACATTCTAAATAACTGCTACTTTCGTATTAAAATAAGCGATGGTCGTTACTCTGCATCACAATTAGCAAACGAGATACAAAATAAAATGAACACAGAAATTACCGATCGAATTGCAAGACGGTTATACGGAACTTCTCGTATTCAATGGTGGGGAGACTACAAGTTTGAAATTGGATATTTTCCAGGTGCAGCAATTCAAACAGATATGAGTCCTTATGTTACTGCAGACAACGACAATGTATATTATAACTCTGCAATATATAGCACAATCGAAGACGCGATCGATGCATTCAACGCAAAACATGGAACATCAATACTGAAGTTGAATGTCGGAGATATCATGGCTGAGCCTCTCGATCTAACTGGTGAACAAATAAACAGTTATGCACTCACATCAACTGCTTTAGATCCTGCTATTTTAATGTCTTGGAAACAAGACATAAATAGGGTGTTAAATGATTACCTTGATGGTGATGCAACCGAGGGCAGTCTGTCTATTCAAGGATCAACGGATGGTTATCTAGAGTCATCAGAAGCCAGAAAACACTTTCGAACAACCGAAGGATACGATCACTTTAAAGTGATTATAGACAGCGTAACCACCAAGTTTAATTTTGCAAATCTAGCAGATGGGTTTGAGATCATTACTGATAAGGATAACTATTACAGTATAGAAGTTGTCAATATTATTAATTCAATTCCCAGTCCCGAAGATTCAAACACTTATCAGGCAAATCTTGACACATCTCTCTTTCTACCAAGAAAAACTAACGATTGTGCAGAAGTTGACTATTACGCCGATGACTTAAAATGGGGTCTTCCAGTTTATCTGGGGCTCACTGGACAGGAGGTCGCCACGGAATACAAATGGGATACGGGAGAGTTCAGGAGTGTTCCTGGATACAATCTTCCAACTTATTCTTACTACAGTAGAAATAGTTCTAATTATCAACCATTTAAAAGGAAAGCAGATGGGTACGCACAGGCATCTATCTTTGTAACAGTGCCCGAATTTCAGTTAGACGTAAAGGGTGAGCCCTATTTCTTTATGGATCTAGATACACTCAATTGTCTCGACGAAATTATACCCTATAAGGATAACACCTTTTCAAATGTAAACAACATAAGCACTGGCAATCCAAACTCAGCATTTGCCAAGTTGCCACTCAGTATTTTAGACGATGTCGCGTATGGCGGATCACAACCTATGTCGAAAAACTATACTCCTCCTCTTAACAGACTGTCCAAAATATCTATTCGCCTTCGTTTCCATAATGGACGACCTGTCAAGTTCGGAGTTCAACCCTTTTCATTTGTACTACAAATTACAACTTCTAAGCTATCAATTAAAAAGTAGACAAAGAGAGAAGAGAGAAGAGAGAAGAGAACCGCAAAACATAAATGGTATTTATAAAAATAAACTATAATATATATAATCGTAATGAATAAAAACAAAGAAATAAGTTCAAATGAACTGGCAATAAAAAGAACGAAACTAGCAAATGAAAGAACTTATTTAGCTTATATGCGAACTGGGTTTGGGATAGCTTCGTTGGCTGGAATATTTAAAAAAGGGTGGATATTTATATTTGGAATAGTCATGCTCGTATTAAGTACAGTTCAATATTATATCACAAATAATCAATTAAATAATAAAGAAAACTTAAAAAACCCAATAGTAGAAAAATTACCAATACTATATTTAGTATTAGGGTTAGGAATATTATATTTACAATGGAAAACAATAAAAAAATAAAAAATAAAAAATAAAAATACAGTTGATTTAGATATCAAGAGCATCTAGAATAACTGCGGCATCTATTTCCTCCATATTTTTATCGTTTATGCCTTTTGGCATTCTAAAAAACTTGGGTTTTTTCATCTTTTTCGTTTGATAAAAGATGTAAAGAGATTCAGACTTTCCTCGGCGAACACTTGTATCATTATCGAGTTGTCGAACAATACCAGGTCCTTTGCCGACCCTATGACTTTCCAATACATCACGTATTTCATCCAATGAAATATTTTCAGGTGGTCTATTTCCAAATCCTTTTAAACTTATCTTTGATGCACCCCATTCTACATACAATCCAAATCTACCCTTTTTGATCACAGGAATGTTCTCGCCCCATTCAGATTGTTCACTCTCTCTTATAGCATCATCCTTTGTATCAACCGAACTTGTAAATGTCACATTATTTACACCATCAATCATTTCTGTATTTTTTATGACTGGACCATACCTTCCCATTACAATCTTAGTTTTGTTATCTATTTCAACATTGTACTTTTCCTTATCACTGGACTTCATACTCAGCAACAGTCGATCGATATCTTTTATAATACAATCACACGGGTCATTCCAACTCATGCACCCATTTGAAATATTCTCAAGATCATCCTCCATGTTTTTCGTATAATCATAATCAAATAAATCAGAAAAATGATCCTGCAAATAGGTGACCACTGCTTCTCCCACTGGTTGAAGAACTAGCTTATTTTTTTCACCACCGACTACAACTTCACGTTCAGTATTCTCTATCTTTCCATCAGATGACATATATACATCTTCGCAACAATAGATCTCTCCTGGTACATTCATTTTCGTTACATACCCTCTATCTTGAATCTTATCAACGAGAGAAGAAAACGTTGACGGACGACCGATCCCTTTCGCCTCCAATATTTGAACAAGCTTTGCCTCGGTGTAATGGAGAGGAGGTTTGGACACACGTTCTTCAGCACAAATATCTTCAAAACTAATCGCCTCACCTGATCTTAACAAACTTAAATATGCATAGGCATCTTTTTCATCACATTCATTGTCCTTTTTTTCCCCATTATCGTCAATCTCTACAAGTGTTTTTATATTTGTAACATCTACACCATACTTTACCGCCTTCCATCCCATAAAAACAGGCATACTAGCGTCGTGTATAAACTCCCAACTTTCCGACAAAGGGGATTGCACTTTACATTTCATTTTTGAATAAATAGCATTAGACATACAAGATTCCATTGTAACTCGCCAAATCAGTTTATACAACCTTATTTCGCGAACACTTACTCCATCAGATAACATACCGTCGATATTGTCTGTTGCGATGTTTGTGGGGCGAATACTCTCGTGAGCACTATCAGACCCAGAAGAAGAGAGAAGAAACAAAGTAGGAGAGACATAACGGTCACTGTTGAAAGTGCTCATTATACGCTGTCTTACAGTATCTATAAACTCACTACTGTAGTGACTTGCGTCTGTCCTCATGTAAGTAATTAACCCATGTTCATATAATTTCTGTGCACACGACATGACATCCTTGGGGCTCATCGACAGCTCGTTACTGGCAACCTGTTGCAATCGACTAGTTGTTAGTGGCTTAGGAGCCGATACATGAGCGTCTCGAGGCTTGTCTCGGGAAAATATATGCGGAAGAGATCTTACCCCAAACCCGTTTTCATTCATACGATCGAAAAAAGATAAAACGCCTTCTTTATTGTGAAATTCGTGTTGTAGAACAAACGTTGTTCGTTTCGACCCAAATCTACCACTAACACGAAAAGCTGACGCACCGTCATTTTCACCACCTATATGCTTGCGTATAGTTAGTTCATTCTCATATACAAGCTTGAGACAAGGTATCTGACATCTTCCTGCACTAAGAGATCCGCCTTTTCCGCTAGCCTTCCCGTAAGTAAACCTTTTCCACAAGACAGGAGATATGCGAAACCCCACAAACATATCGATCACCTGTCTACATTTTTGAGCATTTACCAGATTCATATTTAATACTGTAGGCGATAACATCGCATTTTTTACGGCACTAGGGGTTATCTCGTGGAATATTATTCTTCGTGTACACGATACATCTAGACCCAATATATCACATATATGCCAACCAATTGCCTCGCCTTCTCTATCATCATCCGTGGCGATCACCACGTTCTGTTTACCAACTACACGAGACAATCCAATCATATTCTTTACTGCGTCTCTCTTTATTTTTAAAATACTCTGGGTAAACTTTATCTCGAAGTTGTTTTCCACATCAATGTCCGACAACGACTTTATTTCTCGAAAATGTCCATACGATGCGATGCACTTATATCCTTCTCCCAAGTACTCCTCAATCTTCTTACATTTAGCAGGCGACTCTACAATGACAACAGTCATATCGACTGGCAATACATGTCTTTTATTGTTCACTTTTGGACCCATGGTTCGAAATAGTCTTATTATACTATGTAAAATAAGATTATTTGTTTAGATCGTAATACAATATCTACATGTGATACGTATCGGGGAGAGGAGTCGATGGAAGACCATATCTCCCAATTTTATCATAAATATTAGAAATTATAACCGAAATATATGAAAAAATAGATGCTAAAAATCCTTCAGATGCCTGCACCCCAGGCACGCCCGATATTATATTCCGAATACTGTAATAAAAACTAGATATATAATTCATATCAGAAAGTCCAAACATGACAATGGTGGAACCTACCGAAATAAATATAACTTTTATAATGGCGATCATTGTATTTGTTAACATGAGAATATAGACTATACTATATCACTAGATAAGCTTTTCAATCTTTTCACATAGATCCTCTATTTTGGGAACTTCAAGATCGTCATAATTTATGTTAAATTCGCAAGAACTGTCTTCCTGAACTAACCAAGAAGGATACAGTGGAACAGGTCGTATAGGATAAGGCCAATGACTTGTGTTTATTCTCTTATCATAACACTCTCGTCGCAACCCTTGTTCGCGTTCTGTATTATTAACATGATTTCGCGGAAGATAGCACAAGTATTGAATAAGTCGCTCTTCGCGACACTCTGGACTTCCACACGTATTTTGATGAAATACTCTTGAATCCCACAACACAAGCGATCCTGCTGGAACATGCAATGACACCTGTCTGTATTCCAATCCTTTAAGATAATTTCGGTCTAACACGCACCAATCATTTGGCGTTTCGGTTCCAGTAAGGTTGAAATAGTCTTGGTGAAGATGGTGGCTTCCGTGATATAAAACCAACGTTCGTTCCACATTCTCCGTAAAACTAACGAACGATTGCACACAATGTTTACCAATCTTCTTAGACGACTGATCCGTGTGGATCCAACAAGTCGGGGCATCACTATGCTGTTGGGGATAATAGCAACAACCGTCAAATGAAGTAACTAGATCATCTGTTTCCCAAATATCTTTAAATATATCGATAATTTTAGGATTTGTCCTAGCTAACCATGCAAATCTTTGATGAGCAACTTCGTGAAACTTCATAATACCATTTCCAGACAACTTAGAATGAAAGTTTTTCAATCCAGGTGTGTTATTAAACCATGTAAAAAACTCTGACCTATATTCGTCTATTTCGGTCTGATTAAGAACATTTGGAACTACGGCATACCCAAATCGATTAAGTCTATTTTTGATTTCATCTGCCGACATTGTTTTGATTGGGCTATGTGTATCGTGTTCGGCTTCATTTTCTAGTTGCGGAGGTGTCTCTTCTTTATCGTGAAAATCGTCCTCATAATGATAATCTTCTTCTTCGGAATATTCGTATTCACTTGAAAGATCATTTAAAGACGCCACCTCTTCTAACAAATCATTCGACATATCTTCAGTATTGTTCATTTAATTACCCACCGCTTTTACATTTATATCATATTACATTATACTATATACACACTAAGAGTTGATATCATGAACAATCAACAATGGTATAATTCTCTTAACCGATCTTCTTTAACGCCACCTAGCTGGGCGTTCGGGGTTGTTTGGCCAGTCTTATACCTATCAATGTTCACTGCTGCAGCAAGAGTTTGGAACAGCCAAAAATGTAGACTGTCGTCCAGAATAATATGTCTTCCTGTTTCCATATTTTTGATACATCTAATATTCAACTTTTCATGGACATATTTATTCTTTACTATGAAACGACCAGATCTGGCATTACTTGACATAACAATCATGACATACATGGTTGCACTACTTGTATACAAGTTTTGGGCTCATGATAGGATTGCGGGAGGACTAATGATTCCCTACCTTGGATGGTCTCTCTTTGCCACCTATCTAAATATAGTTATTGTGCTCAAAAACTAATTCACTACAATGACATAAAATATAAAGGCATCTCGTTATATTTTATCACAAATGAACACGTTTATTCACTTTATTAGAAAAATATTTAATGCAACCATAGTACCCATTTTTTATCCTGATTATATACAAGATGAAAAAAGACTTGGTAACTTCGAAAATAGCCTATCTAATCTAGAAAGAGGTGTCACCATAAATCGAATTGAAAGTAGCGAACGACTATATAAATCGGTTCGCGATGAAACACCGCTAACTATAGTGGAGTTAGTCGGTAGTCTATTTTCCTCATCAGATAAACAATCCTAACCACGTTCCTAGTCGCGCTTATTTTCTTTAGTAACGGATTGTTTGTAAAATAGGTAAAATAATATTACATACACTCCTGCAACCATCCATAATCCATAACGTTTTATAGAGTCGTCTTGAGATCCCATGTAGACATAATACACAAAAAGAGACCCGAAAATACACAAGTAGATATCTCGTCTTGTTATTATATTTTGCACTGGAATTACCCCCATATCAGGATATCGGTTCGATGCATAAAAATATATCATCCCGCACTGAAGAGCTGAAAAAAATACGTTCAAAAATAATAATCCAGAAAGGTTTATCATCCAAAAACCATAGATTAACAATAAAGAGTGACCAAACATACCCAATAACATCGTCCGCATATCGCCAATATTGTCTTCATTATTAGATAAAATAAGTTGTGTGCATGATATGATAAGATGACCTGTAAAATAGGCTACTCGACCAAACTCTTTATCCCACAGTTGGGACATCTCGTCGTAATTGGTTGTGTTGTATTGAAACATTGGTGTAAAACATGATATCGTGCTAATACCATATGTAACAGCAAGACACAAATGTGCAATCGCATTATATTTCAATAAATACGACTGACCTACCTTTTCACTCATTCTCCCGTATAGTGTATAATTGTAAATAATTATGCACGATGCTACTATATTGTATTGACCCTATTTTTATCTAGATCAGCATTGAACCGTTTTATTAATCCACCCATTCTTCCACAAATAATACAATGCTCTAGACTATAACTTGATAATCTGGAACACGCATAATGTGTATAGTTCTTGCAATATGAACACTCTAAATAACGATCGCTTAATTCCTTGTTACATACACCACACACATATTCGCTTTGTAAGTTTTGATCATGATAATTAGATGATACACACCCACCCATTATTGATGATTATATAGGAGCAACTACATTAGGTAAACAGAAATTATTTCCAGAACAAACCATTCTATTCAATATTCATAACCGACTTAATCGGCTGAGGGGGTACTTGTTTGTCTATTATCGTGGCAGACGATACCCTGTTTATAATAGACTTGAACTTGGCGGTCTCTTCTTCATCGGTTGTTGGCCCCATCGCCTCTCCAACAATCGACATGTATTCTCTATGTTTTGCAGTGCCTAATGATTTATGTGTTGGATTTTGATCCATCCAGTCGTAGATCTTACTTTGATTTTTATTCGTGACATTTTTGATGACCTTCTTTATGTTAGGCATATCAGGAGCCTCTTTGTTCCACTCATCGTTATTCTTGAGGTAAAGAGAATTACGTTTTGCATCTGTACAATGTATCGGGCGTTCACTAACATCCAACTGGTTGAGGCCATCAACAATAAGCTTGCTTACTGCATCGACATACCCTACCTTCCCCAAATTATCCATGTCTGCAATTGTAAGCTTGATGGACTCCATAAAGTCGGTTATGTTCATCGCATTCTTACATGTGTCGTTCAAGAACATATTGAGATTGAAGTTGTTCGTTGTGTTGTAATTATTGATTACCTTTGTTGATTCAGATGTTTCTAACTTTTCGGCTAATTTATCAATAACCATACCTTGTTTTTCCAGAAATCTACCTTGATTTTCCATATGTTTTATCATTGTCTCCATTACTTTCTCCTGAGTAACGGGTGTCGTTTTTTCTTTGACTTCAAGTTCGGGTTCGTGTTCGTGTTCGGGTTCGGGTTCATGAACATACGTGCATGTCTTTTTATGTCGATAATATCCGGTATCATACTTATATTCTTTTCCACATTCACACGTATATAGTTTGACATTTTTTGGCATTTTTTTACTATCATTTTTACTATCATTTACTATCATTTGATGTTTGCGTGTCATTAAATGCTTCGCATAGTTACTATGTTTGCTGCATTTAAAGTTACATTTTATACATGTAAACTTTTCGGCATTTTTTGGCATTTTTTCAACTATCATTTTCCTTAATATATGATAGTATAAAAAAATGCCTATATTATTTTAAAAAATAATACGAATTTTTTATGCAGTCAGAGAATTCTCGAAAAAACTGAAATTAGAGCATTATGCTCACAACTCAAAATTCGCATATTTTTTGAAAGTTTAAACTTCTGTATATTTCAAAATGGACATTTTTTGGATTTTAAAAATGTCCAATCAGGATTACACAAAACTTTCAAACTCGTTTTTTTTATTTTTGGATTTTATATTTTATATCTTTTTCAGATAATATGTACACCGCAAATGAAACCTACCGATTATATATTATTAAATATTTGACTGCATTATGGTATATATAATAAACAATAATGTAATATTTATAGTGCATTTACTGATTTTGTTTCGATGCCTTGAACTCTTTCCATGATACCTTGTGTACTGCTGCAGTAGGAACTGCTTCTGCCGCCGCTCTCTGTTGATCTAACTTGTCTGCCTTTTTAAGTGCACTGTCGATATATATTTCTTTCAAAAGAGATCCAATATAATACGAACCCTCGTGTTGATCCATTTCTCCGTTTTCAATTCTTAGCAAGACATTAAGAAACTGATTTAACAGTGGAAGATCGATCTCGTCATTTTTTACTTTGTTATATATGTCAGTGTAGTTTGTGTATAAGAACGAACACATTTCTAGTGCCTCTTCGTGAACCTTGTCGAGGTCACCCTTGTGTTTAAACTTAAGTTGTTGAAGTGTGCGAATATCGGAAACAAGGAGTTGACTGTGCTTTAGTTTACGGATCGTGTTTGTATGGTCTTCAGTATTATTTGCCTCGATCATTTGTTTTAGTTGTAGTCGTTGAGTATCGTCCATCTTGCGTTATGTATCGTTTCTACTAGGATATATAGATATATATTAGATGTATTTATATCTGTGTAGTATTAACTTAATTTGTTGTCTAAAATAATGTGCAATTAATATATAAGATGCCTCGTAACTACAAAAACATGAAAGCTGGAAGCTCGGGGTATGGAGAAGGAACTGCTCCACCCCAAACCCAGGGCTACAGTAATGGTGCAACTGATCCACAAGAGGACGCGGCAAATGCAGGAAGTGCGGACGGAGATAAATTAAATGAACTGAATAATATCCAAGGTGGGGGAAGACGAAGACGACGAGGCAAACAACACGGCGGAAACAATGACGCCATCCAGCCTCCAACGAGTGAAGACAGTGGCGACGCATCTGGCGATACATCCAGTGGAGAAGTAAAAGCAATCAACGTGCAAAGCCCTGCAAGAGAAACAGCTTCGGGCCCATATACTACAGATAGTCAAGTGACTGCCAACCAAGAATCGAGTAATCAGGGACTGGCTGATACCAAATACGATAATGTTGGTGGTGGAAAACGCCGAAGAAAGAGAAGAACTCGTGGCCGAAAGAGTAGAGGGAAATCCAAATCCAAAAAAAGCAAAGGTAAGAAAAAGACAGTTAAGAAGTCTCGTTCTAAGAGAACAAAGAAACGTTAATAAATTAAATTAGTTTTATCCAAAATAGTATTGTTTACGAAACAATAATATTTTGGTATTATAAGTATAATCTATACAAATCGAAGTTTATAATGCCAAAAGGAGGTGATTGGTTTAATTTTGCTTACGTGACAGTAGCGTATATAGCTCTTGCATTAGGGATGATGCTATTTCTTGCAATCGATGATATACGTGCTAATTGGCCAAAGTATAGATGCAATCCAATGTATATGCCATTATCGAAAAATGTCCAGGAAGATTTTACATTTTGTGTTCAAAATATGCAGGCAAACTACATGGGTGTGTTGTTAAAACCAATAACATGGATTATCAAGAACCTTGGAACTATGGCGGGCGATGTGTTTGGATCGTTACAGAAGTTCCGAAAGATGATATCTTTTATTCGAGATTTTATTACAAATATTGTTGGATCGATTATGGGCATATTTGCAAATATAACCATACAGATGCAAAAGTTGTCTATTTCTATAAAAGATAGTGTTGGAAAAATGGTCGGTGTCATGGTTACGTTATTGTATACGATGGATGGTTCAGTAAAGACCATGCAGAGTGCATGGGCTGGGCCGCCTGGTCAAATGGTTCGAGCGATATGTTTTAGAGACGATACGCTTGTTGAAATGGAAAATGGTGAGCTTTTACCTATGAATAGAGTTTCTTTAGGAGATAAATTAAGCAGTGGAAAGTCTGTGTATGCGGTTCTCAAGGTTGCGAATGCAAACAAAGAATGTTTTTATAGAATGAAGTCTAAATGTGAACAGAAGAGAGACATTTTTGTTACAGGATCTCATTATGTGTTGAACGAATATACAAATGCATATTGTATGGTGAAGGATCATCCCGACGCGGTGTTAACGAGCGAAACAGCCGACACATTTTCATGTTTGATCACCGAAGATCATACTATTCCCATTGGAGGGGTAACGTTTTGGGATTGGGAAGACGATTTAATCACGAAGTAATCACAACGATTAAGAAATGAAGCAACGACTATATGATAGAGTGGTTGTAAAAGGGTTATGTTGGTTTGAATATTATCCATGTTCAATATATGAACAATATTCAAAAAAGTATAGATTATATCAATAAAACATATGACAAGTTGTCTTACTTTGATTTATACGGGGGATCTGTCTTTATATGTATAGTTTTGATTTCGCTTCTTGTTCTCTACATGCAGTATGCGAAGATAAGTATGAATATCGAACCCGTAAAACGAGACTGGCCAAAACACAGGTGTAACCCAATATATATGCCTTTTGCTGGATACATTATGCGGCCGAAAGGTGTGAGTTGGGTTGAGTTTGCGGGGAACAATGCTAACTATTGTATAAATGATATTTTTACAAATATTGTGAGTAATTTTACCAATCCTATCAAGTTTATTCTGTACCCTATTCTGGGTATGTGGAAAATTATATTTTCGGTATTGCAGTCTATTCGAAAAATGTTTCTATCTATCCGCGATAAACTGAAACAGGTAGTTGCAAACCTTATGAACCGCGTGTCCGGATTTGTAATCGTCATTCAACAAATAATAATATCAATGCGTGATTTGTTTGCCAAAGTTCAGGGTGTGGCCGTAGCAGGATTATATACGGTTTTGGGTTCATATTACACTCTAAAATCAGCACTTGGTGCGGTTATGGAGTTGTGTATTATATTTTTGGTAACGATGGCTGCGATAATTGTCGGTTTTTGGATGATGCCGTGGACATGGGGTATAGCGGCAGGTCTTACTGCAGTGTTTATTTCTATATCTATTCCTCTTATTGTTATGACTGTATGGTTAAGTAAGATTATGAACATTCAAACAAGTAGATCTCCTCCTGGAAAACCTGGGCGGCCTAGGCCTAGTTGTTTTTCTGGAGACTCTCGTATAACCCTGAAGAATGGAGAGACCATTCCTATACGCGAGGTTAAGATAGGCGATGTATTGAAAGATGGAGGTGTAGTTACTGCACGTATGAAAGTCAAAAAAACTCCCGATAATATAATTGGTTTGATATCTCCCTATGTTAGAGTAACTGGATGTCATTATGTTTATCATGAAGGATCCTGGATAAAGTCGTTAAGCCATCCTAATTTTAGTTTGGTTCCTGATGCATCTGATATTGAATATTTATATTGTCTCAATGTTAGCACAAAGAAAATACACATGGGTGGCCTCGTATTTTCAGATTGGGATGATATGATAAAGACCGATGAGACGTATGGTTTTATGACCCAATTAAAAGACACTCTATATCCAACAATGTTAACGACTGAGTTATATAATCCTGAAAATATACACAAATATTTCGATGGAGGCCTGGATGGAATGTCGCTAATTGACACGACCGATGGGTCTATTCCTATCTCGAAAATAAAAGTGGGCACTGAACTTTGTTTAGGAAATACCGTTATTGGTGTTGTTAAGATATATGCGAAGGATCTAGACCAAATGTATTATAATGTTTCGGGTAGGGGTTCAGCTACCCATGTATTGAGTGGTGGTGGAAATCTTATATATAAGACATCATCTGGTCGTGAATTATCTGGTAAGTCTCGAACGACCCTTTTCGAAATCATAGATAAAAAAGAAGTTGAAACGAAAAATAAAAGCAAGGTTTTATATCATCTTCTGACAGAAACAGGAGAATTTAAGACAGATTGCGGTCTTATCCTTCAAGATTATAATTCATGTCTGGATCATTTTGAATAAATAATAATCGTTTCCAAATATATAGATACCAATATGTTCGAGCTTAAATTAAATCAGACATTTCTTGAAATAAAAGTTCTTGGGAAAGTGTTAAAACTAACCCTACTTAATATAATTATGATGCTAATCCTTGGTTGGATAATTGGAGCATTCGTATTGTGTTCTTGTTGCAAGTATACCCTTACGGATATAATCGACCTAGCGTACGATAAATTATTGCGTTTACTGGGAGATACAAGCGAAGTATCTGTAAGAATACAAAATATACACGAAAAAGATTGTGCGTGCGAATCTCCCTGGTATTCTCCTTGCGTGGTATGGGGAAACAAACAGGTCAAGGAAGACAGTTGCAACAAAACAGGCGGATGCGAAGATAAAAATAACATAAAGGGTGCAACTGAGTCTGAAACATCATCAAATGATAAGTGTTCTGGTGCAGGCAGTGCTAGTAAGTGTCAGGGTGTTTGTGACAAGACCTCTGATGTTCATGTGATCACTGTTGATAATCTTACTAGTGATAAAGAGTTCAACAAGTAAAGAAGTAAGTAAATACATTTTGAGTATAATATGTATATGTATATGTTGTTTGCGACAGTATTATATTTACATATTATATATGGGAAAATCTAAAACCAAAAAAAATAGCAAGCGTTCAAAGCATGCGAAAACTCGTCGTGGAAGAAGACAGAGTAGAAAAAGAAGAGCAGGTAACAGAGACGCCGCAACTAATGGATGTTCGGGAGTTTCAAGTGGAGTTCGTGTTGGCCAGAAGAGGATTGATTTAAGCAATTGGTCTCCCTATAATCCAGGAACTGGTATTTATCGCGGAGAAGTAGATTGTGGGGATAAGGAACCAAACGGAAGAGGTCGTGCTTCTGGAAATGGAACATGGGAATCGGACAACATTGTGCATAATGATGCTAATGAATGGTATACTGGAAAGTCAAATATATCTGAAACTATTAGATCTGGAACTATTATATCTGGAAAATGGAAAAACAATCTACCATATGACGTTACCGTAAAAAATAATATGGGAACTTACAACTATAAAAAAGAGAGCTATGATCTGATAGAAGATAATGTTCGTAGCTCAAGCTCAATGTCAAGCCGCCCTTCTATGGATAGTGATAGAAGCTCACTATTAAGTCGATACTCAATGTCAAGCCGCCCTTCTATGGATAGTGATAGAAGTTCTATATTATCTATGTTAGGTGATGATGAGGATGGGTTAGATACAGATAGACCCAGTATTGTTAGAGGATCATGGCACGCTAAGAACGCTAAGAAATCTTTAAATAACGCAAGGGGTGGTCGTCGTTCCAACAAACGCAAAACTCGCAGACGTAACCGTAAACACTAAATTACATAATAGAACATGTATATATTCTATTATGAAATATGTAGTTACTTATTTGAGAATGTTTGATAACACCTATCGCAATAGTTGATTGGCATACTTCTTTCTGGACCAATATCAATATAATCGTTTACAATATAATTATGACAACATTCATTTTTTAAAGTTGTTTCTAGAGAAGAAATTAACTCATCAATATTTTTTATAGCACGCTTTCGGGAAGAACATTGTCCTTTCATGCTGTTTAGTTTAAGAACTGTTCGCTGTTCTTGCATACTTGCAAGTACTTTTCTGTAGGCCAAAACAGAAAGGTCATCCGCATATGCACCTTCCGCCGAAGGTTGTGGTTTTTTATATGTGTATTGTGTCTGCATGATATAACTGATCCACTAATACAGTAATGAAAAATATGTGTTTATATAGATTACAAGTAAATTATTAAATAATATTTATAGATACATCATTGTGTGTGACACCGATGCACCTCCACTGCGTTTAAGAAGTTTATCTACAACTTCATTTGTTACAGTAAGGGGGAATGTAACCTCTAACGACATTTCCTTTTTGAATAGATTTGTTCCGGGTTTCATAAGTCGATATAGGTTAAGCTTTGTGAATACGATCTCTAGGCATCTTTTAAGATTGCGAACACCATCTTCTTTATCGCAGTAATTGGTAATAACATGTCTGATTGTATCTTCTGGAATGATAACATCTTCATTCGAAAATCTAACCTGTTCTCTAATTTTTGGCAATACATGACTATCTGAAATGACCACCTTTTCTTTAACATCGTATCCCATGGTCTGAATACGATACATCCTATCTCTTAAGATGGGGTTCACCTTGCTTTCGTCATTGTAACTGAAGATAAACAAACACTTACTTAAATCAAAGTCAATCTCTGAAAAGTATTTATCGTGAAACTGACTGTTTTGACTGGTGTCTGTGAGATGTGTAAGAATGCCCGCAATCTCTTCGCCCTTAGGGGTGTCGCTAATCTTATCTAGCTCATCGAAGTAGATAACCGGGTTCATGCATTTACTATCGAGAAGGATCTGAACAATCTTGCCCCACACACTTCCTTCGTATGTGTAAGAATGTCCCTCGAGGAAGCTGCTATCGGTTGCTCCTCCAAGAGCAAGGAACGCAAATGGTCTGTCTAGGATTTTTGAAATACCCTCCTTTACAAGGGTCGTCTTACCAGTTCCCATAGGACCCTTGATTGCGATCGCTGATCCAATAGCTTGTGGGTTTGTTACTAGCTGACCAAGCATTTGCATAATTTGCATCTTCGCGTCATCTAGACCATAAACTGCATTGTCAAGAGTTTGTTGAGCATTTTCCATGAATTCGTGACATTTGTCTACACCGTCTTCCATTGTGACAGGAAGTGTTTTATAGGTGTTGAACGGGATGCGCATAAAAGTATCTACCCAGTTTTTGATTTTGTAGAACTCTCCGCTTCCAGGCTCCATATACTTCAACGAGTTAAGCTTTTTCAGTGCGATAGATTTGAATACATGTGGTATCTCTGATTGTAGAAGATTAACGCGATAGGGAGTTTCAATATTCGAGATTTTATTCACTTCTCTGGCTTCTTTAATTAGCTTGAGTTGCTTTTCCTTTTCGAGACCATCAAAGAATGTGTAATCGTTCGTCTTATTTTTATTTCTTAGTAGCTTCTTGAAGATGCGTGCATTTTTATCCTTTTGTTTTTGTTCCTTACGCTCTTTCTGGCGATCGGTCTTTTCAACCTTACTCTGATAATGTTCAATGCCCATTTTCATAGATTCTTGAAGAAGTTTGTCGCTTGCGTTGTCATTGCATAATTTTTTCATAACACTGAGAACATTTGTTGTGGATGTATCATTTTTGGATTGAATATCCTTTTCTTTTTCAGAGATGACACTTTTTTTGACATTCGGTGAAAGCTTCTTAGCTCTACTTCTTGTAACAGGAGGCTCTTCTTCCTCTTCCTCTTCCTCTTCTTCTTCCTCCTCACACTCTTCGTCTTCCTCGCAATCATCTTCGTCAGATGAATCGGATACACTTGACACGCTAACATCTTCGTCCTCGCTTTCTTCATAATCTTCGTCTTCTTCTGACCCAGATTCGTCTTCATAATCTTCATCCTCATCTTCGCCATATTCTTCTCCTCCGATTGTGAAGATAATATTATAGTTTCCTCCACCCCCAGCTCCTCCACCAGCCTTTGCCTTGGGTGATTTTCGCTCAGACTTACTCTTAGGCTTCTTTTTGACGCTGTCATCGTCGCCATCTTCATCTTCGGTGTCTTCAATAATATCAATAAACTTGTCGGCGTTCGATTTTGAAATAATAGTGTTTTTCTTTGATTTTTTTACAGGCGTAATTTCTAGTTCTACCTCTTCATTCGATCCAGAATGAGAACTGGATGAACCCTCTTCTTCTTCATCTTGTTCCTGCATATCCTCTTTGATAATGCGTCGGAGGCGTTCTCCCTTTTCAACGTTCTCCTTCATATGTTTGGATGGGAATAGTTTACTCAGAAACTTCTTGTACTCTAATTCATCCATAATATCTTCTTCGTCTTCGTCATCATCGTGATGATCGTCGCCTCCGCTCCTCTTTTTATTTTTTGCGTTTTCTGACTTACCTTTTGCACCTGAGCCCGAAGTATTGGACTTGGTGTCGGCCTTGGATTTGTTGTCATTGTTCGTGCGTGCCATTTTACTTTAAAAGTGTGTAATGTATATTTGCTGTTGTATCTTATATTATAGTCTTTAAGTTGCTGTTCAATTTATAGTTACTTATTTACGTAACCATAAAGAACAACCGTTAGGAAAACTCCAAAGAAGTTTTTCGCGAATAGATCAAGTATGTTGTATGAAATATTTTTCCAGTCATATGGAAACAGTGCTGCTACACCATAAAGCGACCATATTGCAAAGAATACATAAAACATTGTGTATGCATCTTCTACACCAACGACATAGTTTTTATAAATAATGTAAAAATAAATCAAGAATGCAATAGTTCCTATGAAAACTGATATCTTCTTACCCATTTTTCCTATTTCTCCAAGGTATCCAAACAACAGCATGGCTGCATTTAATAATACAACTGAAAGTATTGGATAACTTTCCTTTGATAGTATTTGTTCAAGAGAGAGGGTAGATGTGCCGAGGTTTGAAGAGTTGTATTTTAAAAATATAAAGTATGCAATTAAGGTTATCAACATAGTAGGTGTTGTAAACATCCAATCATAATATCTATGTGGAGTAATGTTTGATATCTTGAAGAAATTATATGTGAGCCAAATATAAAAGATAACTTCTACTATTTGAACTGCTAGTTCAGCATATATAAGTTCGCGAAGAATATTCACGCTAGATGGCGTGTTGTATTGCAGTATCCACATGTTAGCTATTCCAGTCAATATTTGTATAAGGAGAGACGCATACACGCTATATTTTAAAAGAAACTTTGTGTTCATTCCTTCTATATAATCTATTAACATTTTTGATAATTATAATCGTTATTTATACGAAGATACCGAAACCGCGAAAATCATTAAATATAATTGTAAATACGACTTAATAATATTCGTTTCAAATAAAAAATATGTAAATTGAACCGAATTACAATCTAAAAATAGTACATTATTATAAGGAAGGTAACTGCGATCAAAATGCAAAACGTTGTTCCCTCGAAGATTCTAGGTATTCAGTTTAGCATACTGTCGCCAGATGAGATCCGCAACGCTTCCGTTGCAGAAATCACTAGTCGCGATACGTATATTAACAATAAGCCTGTGATTGGAGGACTATTCGATCCTCGAATGGGAGTGCTTGAACCTGGACTTGTCTGTCTTACAGACGGTCTAGATTATTTGAAAACTCCTGGATACTTTGGTCATATTGAAATGGCAAAACCTGTATATTATATTCAATACCTTCCATCTATCATAAAAATCCTGCGATGCGTCTGCTTCAAATGCAGTAAGTTGAAGATCTCTAAAGAAACATATAGTAATGCATTGAATTACGAAGGCGATGCCAGGTGGAAGTATCTCTTTCCTATTGCAAGCAGTGTAAAAAAGTGCGGAGACGAAACAGAATGTGGGTGCGGTTGTGTGCAACCTCGTAAAATTCAAAAAGAAGGGTTGGCGACAATCGTTGCCGAATGGAAGCAGGGAGATGGGGAAGCGATCACCATCAAGCTAACCCCCGAGATGGTTCTCAAGATATTCAAGCGTATCTCAGACGAGGATGTAGCCTTTATGGGGTTCAGTCCCAAATGGTCTCGTCCTGACTGGATGATTTGTCAAGTTCTTGCAGTTCCCCCACCAGCAGTTCGCCCATCAGTTAAGCATGATGCTCAACAGAGAAGTGAAGATGACTTGACACATATCTATTGCAATATCATTAAAACAAATAAAACTTTGCAAGAAAAAATAGAGAATAATGCAGCTGGAAATATTATTGAAGACTGGACAACTGTATTGCAATATTACGTTGCGACACAAATAGACAACAAAATCCCTGGTGTTGCTTCTGTGGCACAGCGTTCGGGTCGTCCATTGAAGTCTATTAAGGATCGTCTGAATGGAAAAGGTGGTCGTATGCGTGGCAATCTCATGGCCAAACGCGTTGACTTCAGTGCACGTTCGGTTATTACCGCGGATCCCAACATCTCTATTAGAGAACTTGGCATTCCGATGAAGATCGCCAAGAACATTACCAAGCCAGTGAAGGTAAACGAGCGTAATCGGGCGTTCCTTACGAAACTTGTTCTCAATGGTCCAGATATTCATCCTGGTGCAAAGATTTTGGAAAAGAAAACTGGTCAATCTATTACCTTGCGATACGTAGATAAAAGCACTCTAAACTTGGAAGATGGCGATACAGTTCATCGCCACATGATGGATGGGGATCCTATTCTCTTTAACCGTCAACCTACTCTTCATAGAATGAGTATGATGTGTCATATTGCAAAGATCATGGACAAGGGTGATACATTTCGCATGAATGTTGCCGACACAAAACCCTATAATGCTGACTTTGATGGAGATGAGATGAATTTGCATATGCCTCAAGATGTGGAGGCCGAAACCGAACTACGCTGTTTGGCGGCGGTTCCGTTCCAGATGGTAAGCCCTGCCAACAACGCCACGATTATTGGCATTTATCAAGATTCCATGCTTGGTTGTCATTTGTTCACTCGCGAAAACGTGACATTTGATAAGCGTCGTGCTATGAACATACTTATGATGTCAACCAAGATCGACGAAAGTAAGATGTTGCGTGATGGCAGAGTATCTAATTTCGAGGTCTTATCTCAGATCATGCCCCCCATGTCTTTGAAATATAATACCAAGCCTCTTAATGAGGGGGAAGACCCCAAGACTTCTAACAAGGTGTTTGAAGTTGTAGATGGAAGATATGTTCGCGGACAGATGACAAAGGGCGTTCTCGGCGGTGCTGGGCGTGGATTATTACAACGTGTGTGTAACGATTATGGTAACATGGCCGCTAGTAATTTCGTTGACGATTTGCAAAACGTGGTCACCGAGTATCTATGTAATACTGGATTTAGTGTAGGTATTAGTGACTTGTTGTCAAATGAAAGCACCACTCGGGAAATTATTAAAGTTATTGAGAATAAAAAGAACGGAGTGAAAGATTTAATTGATCAAACACAGCTTGGTGTGTTTGAGAATAACACTGGAAAGACAAATAAGGAAGAGTTTGAAACTCAGGTGAACAACATTCTTAACCAGGCCACAGCAGAGTCGGGTAAGATTGGATTGAACAGTCTCGATAAGAATAATCGCTTTGTTACGATGGTAAATGCTGGTTCAAAAGGCAGTGAGTTGAATATATCGTTTATGATTTCATGCCTTGGTCAACAGAATGTTGATGGTAAGCGTATTCCATATGGATTTGAGAACCGAACACTTCCCCACTACATGAAGTATGACGACAGTCCAAGTGCAAGAGGTTTCGTAGAGAGTTCGTATATTAATGGTCTTACTCCTCAGGAATTATTCTTCCATGCTATGGGTGGTCGTGTAGGCCTTATTGATACAGCAGTCAAGACGTCTACTACTGGTTATATTCAACGCCGTCTTATTAAGGGTATGGAAGACTTGATGGTTAGCTACGATATGACCGTGAGAACAAATAAGGGCAAGATTGTTGAGTTTACGTATGGAGACGATAGTTTTGACCCAATTCGTGTTGAAAAGCAAGTTCTTCCTCTCGTGGAAATGAGTATTCAAGATATCTACGGACACTACAGTATTCCTGACGCAAAGGGTTCGAAAAGCATTTTGGCAAATATTTATGAGAGCGACACTAAAAAGCTGCACATGAGGCAAACCGACGAATTAAACAAGCGAAACAAGAAATATATTGAGATGATGATCCAAATGCGAAACGACGCGGTAAAAAATGTGTATAAGAATAAATATGACACTGACATTTACTGCCCAGTTGGTTTTACGCATATCATCAATAATATTGTTGGTCAACTTAATATTACTGGATCGTCCAAGGTTGACATTACGCTTCTAGAAGCATATAACATGATTGAGAAGGGATTTGCCACTCTTGATGGGATCCGTTCTGCTAAACCCAATAAGCTGTTCAAGATGTTGTATTATTTCAACTTGTCCCCACATATTCTGTTGGTGGTTAAGCGTATGAACAGAGCAGCACTGACACTTCTTATTGAAACAATTGTATTGAATTACAAAAAGGCAATTATTAATCCTGGCGAAATGGTTGGAATGATTGCCGCACAGAGTATTGGTGAGCCAACCACACAGATGACATTGAACACGTTCCATTTTGCAGGTGTGGCGTCTAAGTCAAATGTTACTCGTGGTGTGCCTCGTATTGAAGAAATATTGTCTTTGTCTTCTGAGCCAAAGAACCCGTCTCTTACTGTCTTCTTGCACCAAGAAGACGAAGAAGAAAGAGATCGTGCTCAAACAATTATGAACATGCTGGAACATACCCGCCTACGCGAAATCGTGAAAGAGATTGATATTTGCTTCGATCCTCGCGATGAAGACAGTAAGATTGACGAAGATCGAGATACTTTGCGACAGTTTTACGAGTTTGAGAACATGATGGATGAGTGTAATGAAGATGAAAATGCTGGAAACGCCGAAAAGTCTAAGTGGGTCGTTCGCATGGAACTCAACTCAGATGTTATGTTGGATAAAAACATTACCATGGAAGATGTTAATTTTGCTATTAAAAATAGCTACGGAAATGAAATCAACTGTGTATATTCTGACTACAATGCAGACAAGCTTGTCTTTCGTATTCGCATGAACGAGGTATCCAAACTTATTGCAAAGGATGGAAAGGGATCGTCAAAGGTTCAGCCTCTTGATCAATCTGATCAGATCTACAAACTACGAAAGTTTCAAGACGAGATCATGAGTAACATTGTGTTGCGAGGCACTAAAAACATTGGTAAGGTTATCATGCGAAAGATTAAAGATAACGTTTTCGAGAAAGACGGCAAGTTTCAAAAGAAAGATATTTGGGTTCTTGATACAGTAGGATCTAATTTAATTGATGTGTTGGGTCTTGATTATATTGACTATAAAAAGACCTTCAGCAATGATATTATTGAAACATACCGAGTGTTTGGAATTGAGGCTGCTAGACAGGCAATCTACAATGAACTGGTTGATGTCATTGAGTTTGACGGAACATACGTCAACGCCCACCATCTTGGACTGTTGTGTGACAGAATGACCTACACAAACAAAATGATTTCGATCTTCCGTCACGGTATTAATAATGATAACATTGGACCCATTGCAAAAGCATCGTTTGAAGAAACTCCAGAGATGTTCTTGAGAGCTGCCAGACATGGTGAGCTTGATATGATGCATGGTGTATCGGCTAACATTATGTGTGGACAAGAAGGATCGTTTGGAACAAATAGTTTTCAGGTATTCTTAGACATGACCGAAATGCAAAAAATGGACGAGGTGATTGATTACGAAACCATGACAGATGCGGAACGCATTAACAAGATGTATGTAAAAGAAGATACTACCGACGAATGTAGTAAAGAAAACTTGTCTATTTACCATAATGCTTCAAGTGTGAAGGCAGTTGATACTGGAGGAGACAATAGTTACAATCCAGGGTTTTAGATGTAAAATATACAATACAATACAATATCAATAAGTCATAAATAAAAAACAATATAAAATATAAAAATACAAAACATGTATGTATTGTATTTTTATTTAACATGCGTATACATCCACCATAAGTTATCATGTATGTATACTCTATTATTAAACACAGTTAAAGCTAACAATCATATAATATCAACACCGTATTATACCGCTCACATACCAACTAAAAAAATATGTCACAGTTTTTTCTTCATTTGTGCAAAATTATATTGAACCAGCCAAATATAAACATAGATGTTGAAAAGTTCATTCCTAATTTTGATATATATAATCTAGATGATGATGGGTGGGTCTTGTATAATAGATTTCTAAATCCACTAATATATAAAATACACGAATGCAAGAAGATGTGTATTCCAGTGAAAGAACGTAGATTAAAGATTGAGTTCTATGTTAACATGCAAAAACCAACCCACAATATATTTCACTCTGACGCGTCAAGCGATTACAACGACCTTATTAAAAACCGATATCCGAGAGTTATTTCAAAAAGGGTTGATGATCTATATATGAAATGCCAGCGACATTATCACAGTCTTATTAGATTTATAAATATTGTAAAAACCCGATACTCGCAATCAAAAAATACTTGCGATTTATTGCTACGACCTATAAGTGACAACGATAAACATTTATATTCTGTTCTACAAAACGGCAGTAAATATTTATTTAGAGTAAGTGAACTTCAACAAATTATTATTACGTGCATTGGTAATACAGATGAATATTTTCCAGAAGTTCTCGTTATAAAGAACCCGTATAATAATGAGGTATTTAGTTGGATGGAACTCTATAGGTTCTATTTTTACATAAAAACTCATAACTACAAATTGGAAGAACTCTATCACTCCTATTTTATCTCTGATTTTCAAGATGACCTCTATGTGTTGAAGTATGAAGTTATTATTAGAGATCGTGCTATTACAAACCATGTAAAAAATGCACATTATGATAGTCTTTATCCTGACGTTTTGCGAATGCTCATACAGTACAAGTCATACATACCAATTATTCAGATATCATGCGGGTTTCCCAGGAAAGCCCTGGTAGATATTATGCGACCATATTTGCATCTATATTACTACCATTTACACTTTCCCCAAGATCTTCCGCGTAGATACGAATCGGAGGAAAAACTTATTAAAAAACTTATCAAGCTTTCAGTATTTAATCCAACATTTGGAAAACGAACGGTTTCGCGAGATGAAGATAAGCAAGAAACAATCGTTAAATATAGTAGTGTCGTTCCTGCATTCAACAAACCTATCTATTCTAATTATTGCACACCTTCTTATATCACGATATCACTTGCAGATGACGACCAATATCACAAAATGATGGCGTTTTTTAAATCTACATCGATGTGTCTTTCACAACTCACTGGATTTACTTCTTCAGATCAAGAAGAAGAATACGGGTATTATGTTGATAGATATTATACTCGATATATTAGATCGCGTCTGCGTAGAGAAGAAACCGATGATATGGGCGATGATGATATTGAAACAGATTGCACAGAGACAGTGGTCGACGACGATGGTGGCGAAGACAACAGCACAGTCACTAGTTTGGATAGTGACGATGAAATCGAGCCTCGTGAAGCTAGCAACTTGCATCAACAATTACAACCCGCACAAGTTTATCCAGAAAATATAACACTGGTTTCTGCATTACGCACACCAGTCATAACAACCGTTTCATTTGAAACAATGTTACATTCAAGCATGAATTATACAATGCAACAACATGATGAAATCGTGAACAGAGCTATGTCAACACTTAATGATGTTACGGAACGATTGGACAACCTGAGGTTTCCTGATAGAATACACGACACAAGCGAAACAAACTCGAGTTGTGCAATGAGTATTAGCGAAGATGAAGCAGACAGTGTGAATGTAGAAACTTCAACTAAAAACACTCAAGAAGAATACGATACTGTAAACGAAGAAACAAGCAGTGACACCGATCCTGATATTGATGTTAGGACAGATCATACGAACCTCATGTCGTCTAATCAACAAGAGAACGCGAATGGAAAATATATAGTTCGTGCTATGACTGGATCGCGAGACATTGGATATACAACCGAGCTATCAGAGACCTTTTATACTGGAGAAGTTGCAACAAGATTTTATGAAGAGTTGGGATTAATCTACTATGATTTAAAGGAGATTGAGTTTATTCCTTTTGATTTACTAGACGAAAATAGAGTAGATACACCTGCGACTATTATTAATTGCGAAGAGAAACCACAATATTACCCCAGTAATTATACAAATAATATTGAAACAAACCATCCAACAGAAGATCCATCTACAAGTTTAAACATGTTTTCATGCAATGAGTGTAAATTAAAGTCTATTAAAAACCAGTGTTGTGTATGTAAAGAATGTGATATATGTAACTATTGCAATGGTGAAAATGTGTGGAGCAAGCAACACGAAGATTGGAAATGTAGAACTTGTTACAATGCTCAACAACAGGAAGAAAATGAGAATGCAGAACTTGACTATTGCTCCGAAGAAGAGATCGTTTCAAGCTCGCTCATGACCTATGGTGTGCCTTCGAACGCAATTGAAAATATGTCACCAGACGAGTATATACATAGTCGCATGGAAGAGATGAAACGCCAAGAATATCTAGAAAGGGGATTTACTGAAGAAGACTACTGCGAAATGCAAGATCTTCGATTTGAAGAATATGGCAGCGACGGAGAAGCCGAGGCTTAGTGGTTGTTTGAAATATATGGTAATGTAAAGAATAGATTACCATGTATTAATTATTGTCAAGCATATATCTATGCATTGCTACATGAACATGTGGACATTTATAAATCTTTGTTGGTATCCTCATCTTCGTTTCCTTCGCGAAACCCGTCTCTCTTATTGTCTTCCATGCCCTCTTGTGCAGGAAGAGAACGGGCACACATACTGTAAAGAAGGCGGATCACGAAAAAGTGAACGCCAATGGAAAGAAGCTGAAGAACCTTGCTTCCCATGTTGTTTTTAATAAATCCGCTAAAGTTTTTGATATTTGATACTCCAGAAAGAGCAAAATCGGCAATGGTTAGGGTGCCAATAATGAGGTAGATTACCATCAAATAGAAAAAGTAATCGCAATATCCGCGGTGAAAGTCAGGTTGAAGCACAGCGTTGACGGAATCCATGGTAGTCTTATACTATAGCTAAACATAAAAGTACGATCGTATGCACAAAAGATTTCCTATAGATTTATTCCGATATTTTCATATTTATTTTTAATTTTTTCGGGCTATTGGATTTCTTGCTAGTTTCTAGTTGTTCAGGATTGTCTACGTTTCCAGAGAATGGTTTAAGAACCTCCATTTCGATAATCTTATTGTAATCATAATTTGTGTTGTATGTAGTTGTCATGTGCGACGGATTTACATTATCAAATGTATTAATTTTGTCATATCCTGTATCTTTATATGGAATAAGATCGTTATAATATTCGTTCTTAAGTGAGGATTGTGATAATATGACCTCGGTTGTGTCCATTTGATATGCAGAGTTTTCCACGCTTAAAAACTGAGATGTGTCGAGAAGATATGATCGAATGCGAACATACCGTAGAAGCTGGTCTGCAATCTTATATATGTAAACGGTTTCGTTGTCTATTTCAGGCGATATCAAGTTACTCTTGGGCACAACTAACACACACTTTGTCGTATCAGCACTGTCGGGTGTTTGCTCAAATAAACATACTGGATTTCGTTCACTGCATGTATTCGCATCTGCAATAATACAAAGTGATGCGGTTTTTATCATAGACGTGTCAATATATTCTTTGAACACGACATGCTGTTCTATTAATTGTTTAATGAGTGTCACCATCTCTTCTAGCTTTTTTCCGTATAACATCATTTTATTTTCGATAATTTTTTCTATGTGTTCCCGAATTTCTAGATATGAATAATCATGTAGTAGTATTCTGATTGTATTTCTGAATGCATTAAAAAAGTTTGTTTCTAGTCGTATTTTGTTTACGTATTCTGATCTTTCTTTGTCAATTGAGTTATTGTTTGTCGTCTCTATATCAATGAACGTTTTTGCCAGATTATCGTGATCTTTTGAAAATCCTTTGTGTCGCATCACTGGAATATCGTCGTTTATGTTACTGATCTCTGTTGGGGTCGACAACAAAATAACCTGGTTTGTCATTGTAATTATGCCGACGATCATCTCGTCGTCTACAAGTTTGAACGCTGGCTGTATAGGAATATGATTTTTGAAATGATGTGTAACTTTATTAATAAACTGAATTGTTTCACTGTAAGTTTTATACAAACTCTCATCATCTATAAATGTAACAGCGGTGTCAGTTGATAGTTTATTTCCTGAAGGATAGCACGGAATAATGCCCTCACTCGTGCCTATTTTTACTTCAAGAGCAACAGTTTTATATGAATAATTAAATACGTGTCTTAGTATTTTGATGTCTACTCCGCGTGATTTCTTCAATAAATGCATGAGCGATGCTAATAAAATAGGGGATTTGAACTTGTATTCTCGGCGTAAGCTGGCCATAGGAGTGCATTTATTTTGGTAAATCGGATTTACGACTTTATCAATAAACGTGCTAATTACTGGGGGGGTCATATCTTTACTTATGGTTGGTGTATCACTTTCTTCGTGTGAAAAATATTTTTGAAACGTAATCGATTCCTTTGTTTTCTTAAGTGAATACAGTGGTTCATATATGTCACCTTTCTTTACAACAATCATTGTTGGTTTATCGCGATTGAAAATAGTGGTAGAATAGTGATTAGTTGGACACAGTATCTCGACTTTCATTGTGTCATCGTCATTTGGAACATCTATTATCACTAGATTTGCACCATTCGGATGAGACTGGTGTATGTCTTTATCGCACATGAGATCCCATGTGTAGGTGTAGTCAATATTCGTGCTATCAATGATAAAGAACGCCTTATAATTATCATACGCTCTTACTAATTTGCGGAAGCTTGGTTCATTGTTTTTTTGATATAACGGAGACGATTTGTATGGTTCTATATCCTGGTTTTCAATATCAACTGAACTATAAAACTCTTGGACTAGATTTCCATTTTGGTATCTGGCAAATCGTTCAAGTGTGATCTTATTCACAAGATACTGTTTGAAATCGCTTACACTCATTTTGTCCGAAGGATCATTGTAAAACATTATATCCGCCATAGCAGACAAAAAGTGTTGTGGGTTTTCCCCTGTTTTTGTTTCTACTCCGTGACGCAGTAAGACGAGCATGTCTTCCTTAATTTGCATTCTTGGAAGATCTTCCAAATAGTCACTTGAATATTCCTTTAATAAATATTGAACTTCAATTGGCAAAAATCCCCAGCGACCGAGATGAACTGGGACTGTTCTCTGGTCTAGAATATAGAGAGCGTCCCCCTTCGGCGGTTGAACACCTGGTACATTGTTGTCTATTTGTTTTTCATTCTCGTTATCTGGTGTATCTTCAATATCTTTTTTGCAGTCATTTATCATTTCCAATTTTGACCCACTCCTCTTTAGTTCTCCGTTCACTTCTGTAAACTTAAAACAACATGGAATGCACTTGTTATTTGGATGTTTGTCTCGGGGCATGAACGCTGGATAGTTTTCAATATATTTACCAGTCTTACTTGATATTCTATTTGATCCAGTAAACTCGTATACAAAGTTTCCATCGTCTTGCACTTTATTTTGTCCTCTTGGAATAATACCGCCACAGGTAGGGTGTTCCATAATAGGTTTTCCATCTTTGTTTACCGCTGGATTTCCATCTTCATCTTTCTTCTGTGTCATTTCAGATGGGTGAATATAACTGTTTGTTTTGAGGCACCAATATCTTGGACATGCGTATACATTTTTTTTGCTTTTACTTGATCCGTACGTAACGATATATCTATCGTCTAATTGGGTTTCCTTTTTTATGACAGCGTCTTGTTGTTTTTCATCTAATGCGTCAAACTCTTCTCTACCGTATCTATCAATAATCCCACTCTTTTCTTTTTCGATAGTGGTTTGATACTCATCTTGGGTCATAAGGACTGGCTGTCTTCCGTATGCAGAATCGCATGTTTTAGAATAACCGAAGTACTTTCCCGTCTTGTCGCTTTTTGCAAGAAAAAGGTCTTTATCCGCTTCCTCCATTATCTTGACAAAAGGATTTGGTTTTGATAATCTCATACCAACGATATTTGAGGCACCATCTCCTCCTATTTTTTTATACGTGGGATCCCCGGGTACCGAGCTCGA
>JGI24916J38487_100679_pt1 | contig 35893 bp, 27 predicted proteins | sample LinPfosmplate4_FD_38487 | JGI IMG/M metagenome (IMG submission 38487) | reverse complement strand
TGCAGGTCGACTCTAGAGGATCCCACTTTTGAAGATCACCACCGAAACCACATCCGACATCGAGAATGCTATCACCTGCTCGCGTTACACTTTCAATCAGTGAACGCTTCTCGTCATTGTGAAGTCGACGTAACTCTTCCATGATAATAAAGATCGTGAAAACTTTAACTTAGGTTTACTAGCTTAAAGTATAGAGTTTTATATAGAACATAATGTCTCTAGAGCAGGATTACACGACCGTGCCCGGTCAGACTTTTGCATGCATGTCTGTGGTTGGCCCTGAAGCGCCTCAGAAGAATGACAAGTTCGGGGTTAAGTTCAGGGGTGCTTTTGCTACCCGCGATGAGGCCGCGAGCCATGCCAAGCGCCTTCAAAAGGAGGATGCGACGTTTGATATCTATGTCGTTGATATGTACAAGTGGCTTCTCATCCCACCCGACCCTTCCAAGATCGAAGATGCCCATTACACAAACGAAAAGCTAGAGGAGTTGATGTCTGGTTATAGGGAAAACCAGGCTATGGCGGCGAAGATGTTTTCAGAGCGTAAGCGTGATATGATGGCTGCTAAGTCTCCTACCGATGGATACTTCAAGGCGGGAGACGAAAATTCTCAGTATTACAACAAACCTGATGAGCCTCCCATTAGCCATCCAGGTGAAATCATCGAGCGTCTGAAGCGTGAGAAGCCTGATGCGGCGATGGAGGACCTGGTAAAGGAAGCCGACGCGATTGTCGCCGTAGAGATTGAAGAGCGACGCAAGCAGAGGGAGGCGGATATGGCTATCGCTGAAGGAGACGAGACTGAGGAGGTCGAAGAGAAAAACATTTAAAAATCATAAAAAAAATAACCATACATTTCATATTATTAAAATCTACCCTTTTAATAATACGATGAATGTCGAGTATATTTCTGTCTTTAAGAAGACGAATCATAATTTACCTATTACGGACATAGATGAGATAGATGATAAAAATAATTTGGCATCTGAAATAATTAATGAAGGGGTTATCCGTCCAGTAATTACCAGTAGAACGATCGTCGATTCTAAAGATCCTGTTAATGATTATGCTCCATTTTCACCCGTGGCGAAGGATAACTGGTTGCATAGTTTTTCCCATAAAGAAACCTAATATGAAAGCTACGAATATCACGATATACGCGACTTTATCGAGAGACGCTAGTATGTCATTGGGTTTGAACGGTTCGTTCATGTGTGGAGGAGGTGGTATATATTGTGGATGGAGAGGGGGTTGAAAATAATACGGTTGATCTTCATCTGGCTGCTGTAAATGATTTTGTATGGGTTCACTGTCATCTCGTTCAGGTTCCTTATCCAGTACTTGCGAATTGTATTCAATAGGATTTCCAAGTTCTGTTTCCATATACATAGTATTAATTCTATCTTTTAAGCTTCGTTTTCCTCACCACTTTCTTCATCAGTATCATCTACTACGAAATCCTTTAAATTTCCATTCTCATCCTCGTCACTGTCATCACATTCATCTTCACTCTCGGTCTCACACAGGTCATCATCAGAAATTTCATAATCCGTGTCATATTCGTCATCATCGAAATCATCATCACAAGCTTCTTCTGTGGGCTTCATACGCGTGGGTGCTTTAGATACTCGTCCGGACCGAGTTTTCACAGTAATTGTACTCATATATGGAGTTTAAGTGATTTCTTTTTAAATATATTTAGGTACGAATTTGACCCCTTGATTAAGAGCTTCTCTCATCAGTAATTGTTCAAATTCATATCCTAAACGGTATGAAATATCGCCTATATCATTCATTACTTCACCGTCCATCGTAGACAGGTAAAGGGGTATATCATTCAGAACCCGTAAAGCTTTCTCAAGATACACTTGGGACATTTCGACATTTGTCCTGTATTCTTTCGCTATCTGTATTAACGCCATGAATGTATTATATGTAACTTCATGTATACCAGAATATTTATGTGTTTCTTTGATAATGGCGTCTATTTGATTTAAAGATGTATCCAGACGTGTAATCTTCGATAAAATATATGCGAACACTCCAATGAGTACAATGATCATCATCTATAATAGTCTAACTATTTTATCTGACAGTTTATGCTCACGAGATTTACATGCACATGTTTGTACAATCTTGTCACGTGAAATTTTAAATTGAATATTCGACTTGTTACACGTTTTACATTTCAAATCCGTGTTTACCCAGTGTACGTTTTTACCCTTCTTAGAAATACTTTTCACGACAATCTCTGTATCTCTTACCATGTGTTTGCTTATGAAGATTTGTAAGAGTGTACTTGTTTCAACTGGATCTGATTTTTTTTCAACTGGACACGGTATGCATGTATTTTGAGGTGTTGAAAATGTGGATGATGTATATCCATTTGGATAGAGTTTTTCGAATATCTTATCCGGTAGTGCATGTTTTCGACCATAGAAATCTCTGCAAAACCCGTATCTACGCCCTTTCATCGTTTCACATGTACAAAAACACCTCTGTATAATAGTACGCCCTTCTATACGAAACCATATATGATTAGACCCGTGATCTCTCTGAAGATTTTCACAATATTTGGATGTCGTTGATACGAGATATGAATTTTTGTTACTGAATATTTTTGTGACGAGTGCACGTCCTTGACCATCCATGTTTTTCTGAATAAACGTCTCAATATCTTTAGTCACTACTTCATTCTGAAATATATTTTTCGTCTCACTCGGTGTAAACGATCCCTCATCTCGTTTTGATCCTTCGACGACCACGACTTCTGTATTCTCAGTTCTGAGCGTCGCCATATGCATAATCTCCACATTCGGCTCCCGCTCGAAAACATTGATAAGTTTACCATTTTCGTGTGTATATTTGAGTACAGGTATGTACGCTCCCTGATATTCACCCTTCACGTATTTATGCGCCCACGGCATTCTAAAACCACTTCCCTTCACGTTCCGTTTTCCACCCCCATACACAGCGGTATCGACGATTTCGTCCCATGGCTTACCCGGGAACATAAGCGATAGTGACGATACTATATGAGAATGCAATGCCATAGCAGACCCATGATCAACTACAAACCCTGGCCAGTTCATATGAATTCCATATTTGATCATATCACCACATGGTTTTGGCTCTGCGACCGAAACGAGAACATCTTTTCCACCGAAATGTGTCACGCGGTCGCATATCGTTTGCGTATACTCCTTCAATCGGTCAAATGGAATATCTTCGACATCTTTGTAATCCAAATCGACAAAAAAGTTATACGTATCCGACTTTTGTTCGACGACACACACCTTCTCACCCGATTTTACAGCTTTGACATATTCGTCATAAAATTCATTCAATCTATCATAAGGAACAGATAGACGGCCACCGTCCATGAGCACATGTGATAGATTGGAGCTATTCGAAAACCCCTGTTTTCGGCACCATGATCTAAACATACTTATTCGTACATCGTGTTATTTTTTTAATACTCTTCTTCATGCCAAATTGAGGTCCTGCATGATACGTCTCTAAACTCTTCTTCACTATTCGACAATTCTTTTTTAAGAACTAAAAGTTCATATACGGTTTTAACCTTTACATCTTCGATGTATGTATCTGCTCGTGTTTCACTGTATGACTTGTGATCCATTAAAATATCTTTAATCTGACGGAGAATGTAGTTCTTGGACTTCATTATTTTATAGAAAATGTTTTTCTATTGAGAGAAGTGATGCATGCGTAAAACTCTGGGTTCTCGACCACATTATGTATGATTCGTTCCCATCGTTTTCGAGAATTAAATTCTGGTAACGTATCGAAACTCATAAAATCATTTTCATCGTATGTACGTTTCACGTGAATTTTTTTTGTATACATTTTGTATTTCTCATCGTTAAACCTTCTCACAAGTTCGTGCTGTTCATTACTCGAATAATTTACGAAAAATATAAACACCGTGTACTCGAGTTCTATAGTAGGACTTTCTTTTACGTTAAATGTAAAACTCGTATACTCCCCATTTTTAAGCGAAACAACACCACGTGTTTCTTCTTCCAATTCCCTCAACGCTGTGCGTATAGGTGTAAATATTTCCCTTCTTCTACACCCCCCTGTCACAAAAATCCACTCTTTAAAACGTTTATCTCGCACGGTAAGAAACCGCGGAGTATCACCAACAAAGGTGACTGGTATTGCTATGGCTTTATGTTTTTTCATTGCTCATTAGCTTCTATAATCCCCTAACAAGTTTATTCCGAGGAAACACTCACAGGAGATTTACCTCGTGTAGTGCGTTTGGGTTTGGGAGGCTCTTGTACAACAACGGGCTCAGGTTCAGGTTCAGGTTCAGGTTCAAGCATTTCTTCTGTTACAGGTGCATATACCATCTGAGGCACTTGGACCTCGTGCACCTCTTCCTGAACCCGGTCCAGAAAAGTCTTGATTTTGGTGATGTCGTCTTTCGACTGGCGCAATTCGTTATACATGTAAAGAGACGCCGCGACGCAAACGACGACTGCAGCCAAAATAGCAGTTTCGCGATCAAAAGAAAACATTGTGGTTTACTTACACGTTTTGTTTTTAAGTAGATACAATTACACCCATTTTAGATCTTTCACCTTCTGGGCACTGATACCCTGGTTGTGCAAATTGTATTTCCTGGTAGTGACCATCCTTGCATTCTGCGTTCTGAATGGGAATATATTTATTGAGCGTTCCGGATTTAGGATCGTAGGTGATCATAAAAACGAAAAAGAGGAGAAAGAGAAGCCCCCACATTTGTTATTATAAGGGATTTAATTAGAGTACATAAGACCAGCCATACCGTTTTCAATGCGGAGGATGTTGTAGTTAACACCGTACATGTCAGTGTCGAACGAACCAGCATCAGTTACGAGACGAGCCGAGTCAACACGACTGAAGTTGAGTGTACCAGTGGGCTGGAGCTTGCACGTGTCAAGGCAGAATGGGTACATGAAATGGTTCGCGGCACTGCTATCCATGGTCGTGAACGATGTGTGGTAATACAGCGAGGCGGATGTGTAGTGAGGCTGCGCCTTCTTCGCATCGCCAACATCTGTGCCGTTGATCTGGAGCTTGACGCTGCCACCGGCTACGCCTACACCACCTGTTTTGTACGTCGCGATGAACTTGATAGGGTGGTTGTAGTTAAGCTCTTGCATCAAACCACCGGAGGCGATCGACTGCTGTGTCTGTGTGATCAGCATGTTCTGGGGGGCCGACGAAAGCGCTGTGCGCTCATCGGTATCCAGGTAAAGAAACTGTGCGTGTACCTCGTAATCGGTCACGGGGAGTGTACCCCACGAAATACGGATCTCGACATCGTGGTACTGAAGCGCCACGAGAGGAAGCGCCGACTGAGCATTCTCACAGAACGAGAAGCGCAGGGGGTAGAACCCAGCCTTATCAGCTCCGGCGGCCGAAAGAGACTTGGAGTATGACTGACAAAGTGTCACGGGAGCGATTTCCTGAGAGAACTCGGATGTTTGTGTGTCGATGACCTGACCACCGATCAGTAGCTCAACCTTCTTAATCTCATTCTTCCAGTTGGCCCGGGTCCTTGTGTTACGGGGGGACCGGTTAGATATGTACACGTAACCGAGCATATCACCCTTGCGTTCGAAACGCACAGTGGACATACCATTCGTAGAGGGGTTACCCTGGATAACCTGCTTTTCGACAGTTTGGGCAAAGTTTGTGTGACGCTTGTACGTCGAACGGAAAAAAGATACTTCGGGATTACCAACGATATGGGCATCCTGAGCACCCACGGCAACGAGTTGGGCGATACCACCAGACATTTATATTATACTATGTTTTTATTTTTAAGTATCAGAATAGAGGTGTTCCGGGATTGATTGACTCGGTCAGAAGAAGCGATAGAATTCCGATCATCGCGAGACGTCCGTTGAGAAGCTCAGTCTCGGGCTTCCAAGGACCCTGGACATAGCCCTCATCACCGGGGTTAACGGCGGTACCGAGAAAGGTGAGCGCAGTCACAGCAACGGTGAGGCCGATGTGTTCCTGGAACTGCGTACTGAGGGAGTGTCCTGTCACGAGTTCGTCGACGAGCGCAGACGTGAACCCGATCATAGCCGCGCGACCATTGACACGCTCGGCCATGGAGAGGAAATCGTTCGGACGATCAACCTTCGTGAGAGGCGTTCCTCTGGATGCGCGGGTCTTGGTGGACCTGGTTCTGGACCGAGACGTGGGCTTTACGGTGACGATAGGCTTGAGGGCAGCAATGCAGTACATTGTACTTTATACACGCGGCACATCTTTAAGTGAATAGTCGTTTGACACGTGTCATTATATCCGGTTTATCGTGATTTAATGTCATGTAAAAGATCACGCGACCTTTTTCAGATTCGTTTTTAGCGTAGTGTACGTATCTGTTGTCAAATATAATTTCTTTGCCGTCACGTTCATACATTCTACCATCTTTTGAATGATGTATGAAACATTTATCTGGACATCTGATACCGAGATGGTACGTACACTTGTAAGTTTCGTTATTGTCTTCTGTATCGGTGTGTGGTGCTAAACCACACTTACCCATGAATACCGAAAATGCAGCAAACTGTATGTCCTCATGTAAATTTCGCACGAGGTTTGTCGTCTTGGGACATAAATTTTCTTCGCGTAACGGTTTATTATCCATCCAGATGAACCATTTTAAAAACCCGGGCGCGTCATCTTCTTTTACCCACCTATGGTCTGTAGGATCCGGTAACTTATTGAATTCATCGCGTATCGTTTTCCAATGATACTTAAATTCATGGAGTTTCATACTGATACAGAAATACATTTTTAATTGTCCGCCTTTACGAATAAGACTATCGCGTCTCAAGTTTTTGTACACGTGTAATCAAAGATAGAACGAGTGTTTCGAGGTTTTTCGTTTTTTCTTTTTCGGCTTGGAGTTGTCGGTCCACCTCTTGGAGGGCTGCCGTTCCGATAGTCCACAGATAGTCCTTATTGAGATGATGGAAATCATTCACTTTTTGACCCCAAACAAATATCCCTGTTCCTTCGTAAATCTTTTTATTTATCTCATAATGACCGATGAACTCTGAATATCCAGTCTTGTCATCAAGTGCATCATACTCTTCCATACTAATGGTGTCCACCCCGTTAGAGTATCCTGTCACGACTGGCTCGTATCCCATTTTATCCTCCAGGTTTTTGTACTCTTCCGGTGTGACAGTCATGATTTTCTCTTCGTAGATGAGTTTTCCGTCTTCGGTCATGGATCGACCCCATTCGGATATATCTTCCTCGACACGGAGTGTGTGTTTGTCGATGATTTCTGCTACGGTCACCTCTTTACGGTCTTGTTTAGAAAGATAAACAATGAGGGTTTTTGTTGAACTTTCCAATGTAGAAGTGTCAAATTTTGTGAACGTTATTGTATTCCCTGGACCGATGTTACCAGTTTCATAAATGTTAGGCACATCGCCATCCGAAACAGAGACAGCCCTCGGTACAACCTCCTTGACTTCTTGGGCGATGAAACCTATCACACTCGAATCACCGCGGGTCGCCTTATCTACATAGTCATAATATTTCGGTTTCAGTTTCCTAACCTGTTCAAGGGCATAGGTATCATTTATATCGACCACATTACTCTTTATTCGTCTGTCACTAAAAGCAACATAACCCGCAGCACGAACCGAGTAATCGACAAACAAACCAAATGCATAGTTGGCTGGATCTGAAACCACACCTACTGCTCTGTATGCAGTATCGGATGACGGGTAATTCACACTAGCTTCTGTACCATAAATTCTCGCACCGCTGCCTTCTATGAGAAGCATTTTACTGCCATAGTTTCGTATGTACGTGGAGTCGGTCATATACCACCCACCACCGTAAGACTCGAAATATATACCAGCATTACCATTCACCCTCAACCAATCCCCACGCACGTGGCAACCGTTATCTGCGTAGATACGTCCGTCGGATTCAAGTGATCCAGAATTGTAAATCGAACCTGTATTGATTGGGTACAGGGAATTATCACCTCCACTCGTAAAATAAAATTGACTGCTCCTAAAGCGTAACTGTCCCCACCACACAGATCCTTGATGAAATCGAATGGATACTTCATTACTCGAACTACCCGTGTTGCCCGAATATAGTTCCAAGTGATAATCACTGGCACCTGAGCTATGTGCTGATTTGTTTATCTGTGATTGTCCAGTCACTGATCCGGCCGTTCCACATGTGTCAGCATACCCAGCTCTCATCTTGTACCAACTACTCAAACTTCCATTCTCTTCGTTCCTGTACCACAAGTAATTATCACTTCCGTTGCGACCAATAGCCAACTGTAAGCTGTAGCCGTTGTGATTCGACCCAAGAGCCATGCGTTGATGGTAATATTGAGTTCTACCAGATTGCCCTGGTCCATTCGTAGTTCCCGTCACATAGTGAGCACCAAACTTATCCGTGTTAGTAAATGAATTGAAGTCAGAATAAGTCCCGTGAATAGTATCATGCCCCCACGACATTTCATGAGCGTGTTGCCCATCGACAGTGTCGGCATTTGTGGCACTCGCTACCGTACCAGATATTCTGGCAGCTGGGACTATACCCAGTGAAATTGAACCATTGTTATCGATGGTAAATTTGTTGGTATCATTCCGGCGAACCTGTAGAAGTTCAGTGCTATTCGATCCCGCTACGATATACCACCTATTGCTGTGGTATTCAATCTTGCCAACCCCACTTCCGGGGTCACCTGTCCACACCGGTGTTGATGTCTGACGGATACTCGCCGAGGTGCCAAGATAAAGTTGTGATGTGGTGCTAAATGTCGACGCTGTGACAGTGCCGACTGCTGCGTCGATATTACCACCAAAAACAGCTTCGTTTGTATCCATTTGTAAATAGAGAGGCCATCTACTATTCGCAGTCTGTGCCCAAGAATCGCTATTGGCAGGTCCTGTCAGGAAATACATGCGATCAGCATTTTGGTGAATCATACCAGTGCGCGCATTGCTGTCACGAAGGTATAAAGTCGGTGAAGAACCAGTAATGACCATTTTATTGGCGTTGCAAGTGATTATTCCAGTTGAATCAATAGTTCCACTCGCGTTCAGAGCCTCTGTGTATACATTGTTCCATCTGTAGGTGGAGCTTCCGAGGTCGATACCACCCGCACTGTAAGCACCTAAATAATTGGTTGGAAATATTTGGTTAGCGGTAAAATGAAGCCCCGCACCGTTTCCACCGTAATTGCGTAGAATAGTTCCACCAGCATCTATGAACATACCGTGGTTAGTGTCATCGAATGAAGCACGTATATTCCCTCTCACTTCCAATTTACTATCTGGATCTGTCACTCCGATGCCGACATTACCCGTAGACCTGTAAATATTACTTCCACTTAAAGTGAAATAATTCGTTCCGTCAGCCCCCCTCGGAACTGTAAAATCGAAAACCGCGGCAGAAGAAGATCCACTATTCGTAACGGAACCGTTTGTACCGGGTGCGCTGGTCGTAGTGGTACCGACCGCGATCGTTGCCGCGGGTCCCTGAACACCTTGAATACCCTGGTCACCTTTTGGAACGGTAAACTCGAGGTTCGCAGCTGTTGAAGTTCCAGTATTCGTGACGCTCGCAGATGACCCCGCGGCTCCGGTTGTCGTGGTACCTATCGCGACCGTTCCAGCAGGACCTGTAGCACCTGTATCACCTCTCGGTATGGTAAAATCAAACGACGCAGCCGACGAAGACCCCGTGTTCGTGACACTCGCATTGGTTCCGGCAGCTCCAGTTGTCGTCGTACCGGCAGTGACCGTCGCAGCCGTTCCCGTTTCACCCTGAATACCCTGAATACCTTGAATACCCTGGTCACCTTTTGGAATGGTAAAATCAAAAACAGCCGCGGTTGAAGATCCCGTATTCGTAACACTCGCGGATGATCCGGCAGCTCCGGTTGTCGTCGTACCGACAGCAATAGTCGCATCTGTACCCGTTGCACCGACATCACCTCGTGGAATCACGAATTTAAACTCTGCGGCCGTGGGTGTTCCCTCATTCGTGACAATCGCGTCCGTTCCGGGTAGACCCGTATCCGTACTGTGGACAGCGAGTGACCCGACGGGGGCATTCACTAAAAGTGACCCGTCGCCTTCGAACGACGCAGCCTTGATGCGTCCGGGTGTTGTGTTTATTTCGATTTGTGAACCTACACGTAAATCGGTATCCACGTACGCGTTACTGTTTACGTGTAAACCGGCATGTGGATCATTCGTTACAAGACCGACCCGGTTATTCGTCGTATCAACAAACAAGTGTGATGACCCGACGAGTAAATTACTCGTGACATCAACCTTCCCTGTAAGAATGTGGTGGTTCATCTATAATTAGTAAACATCTTTTACGGGTGGGATACACTCGTAAAAGGTGGGGGTCTCTCTCAACCGGGATCGAACCGATGACCTCGCGATTAACAGTCGCACGCTCTAACCAACTGAGCTATGAGAGACGGGGAAGGCTCCTTCCCATCTTATACTGGTGACTGATCTTTAAGCCCGTTTAATCGTTTCATAGTGATGAGCGATATGGAAAATAAACCAGCTGATGTGTTTGCGACAATCATGGGAATGACCGTATAATAAATCGAGTATACGAGACCGAGAATACTCGCGACGATGTTTATACTCAGGAACGCATAATTAAGTGCGTCTGTATCCTTTGTCCTGTATACGTGAACGATCTGGGGTACGAACATAATCGTGATTAAAATGGAACTCACAAGACCTATACCCTCGACGAAACTATCCATACTTATGGAAGGAGTGTTTCATTTCTCTAAGTTTCTACCTTTTGAATACGTCGTTTCATATCGATGATATCGAGCTCGAATTTTGTCGATTTACGCTCGAGCGCTGTTACCTTTGACCGTAACTGACTGTTTTCAGTCATTAACGTGGCCACGAAGTGTGGGGTCTGAATCCCCTCCGTTTTACCCGTAGGCGTTTCCGGTTTTTCCGGCCATACGGGGTTCGCTGGATCCTCTGTCACCGAGGGAAGGTCACGTAAAGCCCTGCGGTACGCGAGCCATTCTTTATAGAGTGTATCCTCGATCTGGTAATCTGTCGAGAAAACCCAATCCACCTCGGCGAGACGCCTGTTGCGTTCTTCACGTAGGTTTTTGAGGGGTTGGGCTGCCACGAGTTGTTCATGATTGTTCGTCAGTTCCTCTAGAGTGGGTTTTGTCTGATTTTCATCTATCCACTCGAGAGTTTTATAATCGTGTATATCCGTCACTTTCCATTTAGCACCGGGTCTAACACGAACTAATACTTCAGGTAATGTGAATACCATTTCTAATTACTTAGATTTTATTAAACACCGAATCTCTTTTTGAGTGCGGTGTAGTTTTGTAATTGTTCATCCGCTGATAATACACGGTTGTAAAGAGCCATGAATGCTATTTTACCATCGAGGTTTCTACTCCAAGTAGTCCCCCCCGTTCCCAGGAAATAATTGCGAACGTTATCAGTAAAATCCGGGTTGGTAGCCGCACCACCTAAAATATACCATTTGTTTGCCACCATGGTTAAGTTACCTGTAGTAGCAACACCATCTAAATAGTAAGTGGTCGCGGGGTATGCCCAATCACCCACACTGGTTCCATTATATGTTATACCTTCATAGTTTCTAATAGATCTATCAGGACTAAGACCAAAACTAATTAAATAATTCCATGATCCAACACCGACGTCATCAAACTTAAACACTATACATATATCTTTGAATTTGAATGCACTTCCCGAAGTCTGATTTATATAGTCAGCATTGTCTCCCGGAAAATTAAAATAACTTTGTTGTCCACTGGAAGTCCACCCGACAGATCCCTGAGCTGTTCCATGCCGACCATTACCACTCGTATCATAGAAAATATTACCAGACGTGGGATAACTATTAGGATCCGACGCATCGAGTAATACGGCAAGACCGTCTCGTGCGATTGGTGTAACCGGTTGGAATATTTTGAAACCGTTCAAAAATATATCCCCATCAACATTCAGTATCCCCCTCACATCTAACTGAGCTTCAGGGACTTTCCCGATCCCGACGGCCGTGTCGCTGATGATCATGGACCGCCCGGTTCGGCCCAACCGGTACAACTTTTGGACCTCCGAGGGTTCGAGGGCGACCGAGTAGAGTTTGAAGTTGGAGATTTGGCCAGTAAACCCCCTTTTACCTTCATGAGTTGCACCGAGTGTTATTTCATTTCCCACTACATTTAAATTTCCCACCGATGCATTTGTTCCCGGTGTTAATACCCCATTTACATAAATTTTACAGTTATCCGGACTCCACGCAGTACTTGCGGCATTAAAAGTCGCGACAACATGAGTCCATACACCCAGTGGTACAGCATAAGTCGTTATTACTTGATCATTAAATGTATCAAATGAAATAAGATTAGCACCACCACTGTAAGTGTCTCCACTGATCAGTATACCTGGATTTCCACCAGTGTTGTTTGCCTGACCAAAACTACATATCCATTCCCAATCTGCTAAATTTGCAGTTCGTTTAAACCATACCGAAAATGTATGCGCGGGTGCCGTACTTCCCCAATCATAAGTACTTTGAATTTTATCACTTGAATCCACCCCCGTACTCGATGATCCGACGAATGTAAACGCCTTATCCGCTGGGGAGTAGGAGGCACCGTTGTAAAACGCCCCATGATTCCCCTTTCCCGAGATATCTGTGGGTGTGGAATTGACGGTGGTATCGAAATCCACCACCAACTTCTCCGGTCTCGGGGTTTCCGTATCCACGTCGTACCGCGAAACGCGGGGAACATCGAGGGACCTGGTCAACGACAACGAACCCTTATCGAGGGTCGTGGGACCGGGGGTGCCGAAGAGTTTCCATTCACGTGCTTCTAAACGGGCACCAGCTTCTATAGTGCTACCTACGACCCTGAAATATTGATAAGCGGTCGAGGAAGTTCCACTAAATAGTTCAGTTTCGATGGTGCCTGAATATGTTTTATCACTAAATGAATGTATAGTGTTCCAAACAGAACCATTATTAGAACCGAGAATTACACCCGTCTTGGGACCGCGAGTCGTACCTTGTGGAATCCACCCCGATCTCTTTAGAAAAATTTTACTGGGTAAACTAATTTGTAACCATTCACCACTCAATGTACCAGTTCCATCTATATTTCCGGTAGTTACTGAACCTGTGTAACTTCCATCTGTTCCATCATAAGTGGGAGCCGATAACCAAGCAGTTGAGTTATTGTTATCAAATGCGAAATATGGTTCAAATGTCGTCACGACCCACGTACTCGCACTCGCACAAAACACCCCATGTCCCGGAATCAAGGTCTCGTATCCATCCATAGGACCAGGAGGATACTCTTGGATTCGCTCATCTCCCGCGAGTTCCAATTGGCCTGAGGGTTCGGTGACCCCCACGCCCAAGTGTCCCTTGTACAGGGTCACTTGGGACTTGGACCCCAAAAAGTAATCCTTTTGGTAATCGTAGAGTTCTTGGATCTGCCCAGCGTTCAGGGCCTTGGAGTAGAGACGGAAGTTCGCGATGGAACCGTTGAATGAAGGATTAAAACCGTTAATAGCTCTTCCAATATAAAAAGTGGAGGAACCAGTTAAAGTAAGTGGTGTTGTATCCGTGGACGTTACATCATTTGTAAGTTCGCCGTTTATATACATTTTTGCATTAGCCCACCCACCCCCAGAATATGTTAAGGTCAAGTGATACCATACACCAGTCAATATATCCATGAATTTTTTTATTTCCGAGCCAATATCACTGTACCGTATATAAGGGTTGGTTCCCCCATATAATCTCAAGAATAATATATTATTTGCACTTACAGATCCAGTAGTATAGAATAATGTATTGCCATCATTAGCACTATTAACCGAATCTGCTTTGAACCACATACTCAATGAATGAACCCAGTCACCGTTAGCACTACTCGGAAGTGTACCACTAATTTCATCTCCCGTCCCATCGAATGTAAAAGCCCCATTGGATACCGCAAGATCTCCAGAACCTGCCCCTGTTACCTCATTTCCACTAAGGTCCGTCACAGAAGTCACAGCCCCATCCGCCAAGTCCTTCGCATCATAGTAGACCTCCAACTGGGTCCCCGTGGTCGCCGGCACGTTGTACACGGACTTTAGGGTGGTGTCTAGGGAGCCACTGCCTTCTTCGTGGCCGTAGTATTCGAGTTCATTTATATATATTTCACCACCGTTACCGGCCAAACTTTTTACAAGTAAACGATGGTATTTGTAAAATTCGGTTGAATTCACATGACCAGTGTACACTTCGGGTCCCGGGTCAGACATACCATTAGTCTCTGTATGGAGAAGCTTCCATGTACCGTCGGTTTCCGAATTACTGCCTAATAGAACGAAACTATCGGGTCTATAGTTATCCACATCGTTAAGTGTATGAATTTTGTAATAACTCACCTTAATTCTATTGGGTGTTTGTAATGATAACCAATCACCACGATGTATCGTTCCGTCGGTATCAGTAAGAAATTTAGTATGAGTACCAGAATTTAAATAATCAAATGGTGTCGTTCCACTGTATCCTGAGTCTGATGACTGCCAGGCAGCAGTGCCAGAAGATGGTGAAATAACACCGTTAAAAACATTTTCGGGTTGTAGATCTGTATTATACGTGGCTGTGGAACTCGCACTCGCCACATACCCACTCGTCTCGGATTCGTCGTTTTGGGTCAAAGCCGCCTCCGGGTATTTCCGCAGGGGTCGATCGTGGGGTCCCGTGTATTCGGTGACCACGTTGGAGTCCACGAGGACTGCGGCGGGATTGGTGTAGAACGTGTTCCCGGTGACCGTGAGGTTATTGGAGACGAGAAGGTTCTCCGTGACGGCGTTCCCCGTAACTGTGAGGTCATCTGAAATGACGGCGTTCCCCGTAACGGTTAAATTCGAGGAAACGAGGGCGTTCCCGGTGACCGTGAGATCGCGTCCTACCGTGACATTCGCGGTTGTCGTGAAAGCCGTCGTCGCATTGTCGAATTGAAGTGTGGTTGTTGTGACATTTCCCGTATCCGATACACGCTGGAGACCGTGGGAGGGGTCGACCGTGATCCCACCAATGGTTATCCCCTGCGCGTACACGTTACCCGTTCGGAGACGTAAATGTGCGTCTTCAATATTCAGGTACGTGTTCTGATTATTGATCGACATCTAATATAGCGTAAGAAATGATTTACGTGTTATTAGGTGTGGGACAACTGCTATGCAGTTGGAACAGTGGGCCAAACAGGGTTCGCTGGGTCCTCTGTCGCATTGGGAAGGTCGCGGAGGGCTTGGCGGTAGTCGAGCCACTCCGTTTGTTTCGCGAGAGATGCGTGGGGCCAATCGGGGAGGGCGTACTTATCCGTTTTAGTGAGGAGAACGTCGCGTTCTTTGCGAAGCTCCTTTAGGGGTTGGGCCGCTACGTATTCATTCCATTTTTCAGTTAATTCTTCGAGGGTTGGTTTTGGAATGTTTTATTTATGGTAAAAAGTACTGTGCAACCATGTTTACTCTACCAGCTGCAATGCATTCATTGTAATTCACGTAATTGCCATCACTACTATGAGTAAGTAATAATATGTCACCATCTACACGTGCACCAGCTCCATTAACAGCTGAGAACATGTTATGGTAACCCCCATGATATGATACTAAGGCACAATTTGTGTCTGTACCATCTGTATGAAATGGTATACCACCTATGTGAACACCACTTGTATCTGATGTGTTTAGTCCGGAATATGTAATCATTATGTGTACAAAAACGACGTTACCTATTTTTGTGTATCGACCGATCTGTTCGGTATACGTAGGAGCATTTACAGCCCCAAAAACAGGTACAAACTTACCCTCTTCGTAAAATTTATAGTTTGGAAATGTAGTAGATGGTAAGTACAAAGGTGCCGTGATGTGCAGGGGTTGTGGGTTCGCTACACTCCCATTGCGACCCATATCGTAGAGGGTCTTGACCTCTTCGGCTGCGAGGGCCGTGTCGTAGAGTTTGATAGTAGATAAAGAAGAAGACGAATCTTCTGAAGCAGCATGTAGGGAACCTAAACGCACACTCGTAAACGTTCCAGATCCCCAATCAAGATAATATGCACTGTTGGTGTTGTTACTACCAAATGTATTGTACGTTCCGGTATACAATTCACCGTTAATGTAAAAATCAACATCTCTATTGGCGGCTGTCGTCGCACTCGTCGAATTTACGACTACGGCGACGTGATACCATACCCCAGGGCTTGGAAGTACTTTATCAGTCGTACGCTTTCCACTAGAGTGATAAACGTGTGTCAAAGCCCCGTCATTGGTGAGTGCAACCCCCGACCACTTATTTTGGCTCGTTTCACTTCCCCAAATCACCAGATAATGAGTAGCAGTATCATTGTGATCTTCGGTAGATGGTTTAAGCCAGAAGGAGAACGTATGTTGTGGCGTTCCTCGTGCAAAAATAGTTTTACCGCTTTCGACATAATCATCTGTACCATCTGATAGTGTGATCGCCTTCTCCGTCGCATCATACACCGCCTCACCATAGAACACCCCATCCAACCCCCTCCCACTCGTGTCCCTGACAGCCCCCTCGAAGGTGGGGTTCGTCGAGGTATTGTATTCCACCACGAGTCGGTCCCGACGGGGTGTATCGTCCGCGTCGAGAGCCGGCCCAATTCGGGGAACATTTAACGATTTCGTGAGGGTCAGTTGGCCGTCGTGGAGGACGGATTGACCCTGCTCACGGGTGCCGAAATAGCGGAGTTGGCCAATACTTGTCCAGCTCGGGGCCCCCACACTGCCACCATATCTTTCTTCAACCGTTAAAAGTAAGTGTTTGTAATAGTTTATGGTAGTTAATGGAATGGATATTGGGGTATTTCCCATTAAGGTATTAAGTGTAGATACTTCATCTCTTATATTATAGGCTCTTATCTGGTCCCATGTAACACCATCTTTACTACCATATATTCTACCTTTACCTGGAACTTCAGTTGGAACGCTTCCATCCACTCTCGCTAATAAAGTAACTTGATCTGGTTTAACCGCGTAGGGAAGTTCAAGTGCTACCCAGTGACATTGTACACCGTCAAAAGTGACAACATTCGATGTATCGGGTAATATGGAGCCACTAACATCCCATGTAAAACTGTGTGTCGTCCAGCCACCATTCCAACTGGTATTCAACTTATCAAACGCATTCCATGACCTATAGTTAGTCGAACCAAAATCAACTGACGCACTCGCCTTAAACATCCCATGACCTTCCATATACGTTTCGTACCCCGTCATAGCCCTCGGAGGAAACTCTTCCAAGTTGTGGGGTTCATCCAAGACCGCCAACCTTCCTTGAGGTTCCGTTGTGCCTATCCCGAGCCGACCTTTCTGTAAAGTCATCGAGGACTTGGCCCTCCCGAACTCGTCCTTTTGGGCATCCCAAATCTCGAGGGCTTGGTCCTCCCCCACGAACTTATCGTAGACCCTAAAGTTCGCCACCTTATCGATGTTCCCACCACCGATCTGGATAGGGATGGAGTCGACACCTGTGCCGTAGAATTCCATCTGAGCAATCATCATAGCATCAATTGTATCCGGGCTACCACTCCCATCCCCTATATCAGATCCACCAGCAGCCTTGGAAACCACGATAGCGAGATATTTATACGGGGTCACATCCGAACTTCGTGTGCTAGTACCCGAATCCGACCCACCGGGGTAATAATTACCACCTGGATGAGATGGTGTCGCTCCCGTGACAGTTAAAAGTGTATACCAATCAGAATCGTTATTTGAACCATATATTTTAAAGTTGCTAGGTGCTTTAAATGTGTGTAAATTCCGTGCTGAAATATACACAGAACTTAGTATAATTTTGTGTGGAAGTTCCAGTTTTAGCCATTCACCAAAATCTGTGGTTGTAGAGAGACGCTTTGCTGATGCATCTGTTGTGTTGTATACACCACCCTCGACACCACTTGTTGTTGAGTATAAACCAAAACCAGCAGCCCAATACAAAACACCATTACTATTAGGTGGAAACACTTTCCATGCCTCTGTATCATAATGAGTACTACTCGCACTCGCCACATACCCTCTCTGAGCCGGACCAGTCATCGCAATGTGCGGATACTTCAAGACATTCGTGGGATCGGGAAGGCGGACCAGGTCATTCTCGCGGTGGCCGTAGAGTTTCATGTCACCTATACCAGCTATAGTTTCTGTACCAGCTGTTGTTTCTATGACAAATCTAATATATTTATACGCTTTGGTATTAGTTGAAGTATTTATAGATACATTCGTATAACTACCACGAGTGTAATCCGAAAGAGCTAAAGAATGGTCGTGTATTAAATACCAATTAATTCCATCATTACTTCCAAGTATTTTACCTGTTCCGGGCATACGTTCGTTATAAATATCGTTGGCACCCTCTATTTGTGGTTTCAAACTGTAGTATGAAAGTTTAATTTTATGAGGTAATTCGAGTTGTATCCATTCACCATTAACTGTAGATGTACCGTTGTACGTTGTCGTTTCTGAACCATCGTGTGTACTAGGTGTACCCCCACTATAATAAGACCCAGTTACCCACGTATCATTACTGGTAGCTAGACTGTCATCGAAAGCCTTCCAAACTGGATAACTAGAACTTAATTCATTACTCGCACTCACCACATACCCACCCTGGCTGTACCCAGTCATCGCGAACGGTGGGTAGTCCCCGAAGGTATCTTCGGCTTGGTCTTCGGCCACCTTACGTCCATCCAGGTAGGTTACTCGGGACCCACCTTCACCTTGGTACGCGTAGGTCAGGTTGTGCCACGTGTTCGATTGGAGATCCAAGTTCACGGAGTCCAACTTCTCTTGATCCGAAATCGAGAAGACACACGTGTTCGAGACGTTCGCCTCCAAGTTGGAGGAATTGAACCATACGGAGACCGCATGGGGTTGGTCACCCTCCAAGAAGGTGTTGGCTTCGACCGAAAGGTTCGATGTGAGGGTTCCGTTGAGGGTCCAATACTTACCGTCCGTGACGTACGTCGATTGGTTCCCCGAAGGGTCGGGACCACCCGAGATTTGGTTCGTTCCCTGACCTGTCGCACCATCGACCAGGACTTGGACACCCGTCAGTTGTGGGTTATTGAAACGGGACATGAAAGTCGTATCGACCGAATGGTCACCAGCGGGTGTGTATTCTTCGTAGCCGTAGTATTCTATTTCATCGATCCACACTGTATCATTTCCACTGGGAATAGTTTCCGTGAGAAATGCGATATATTTATAAGCAACGGTCGAACCGATATTTAAAGTATTCTTATTTTGATTCGGTATACTTGTCAAATCTTTTATGATTGCCCACGACGAATCGTCATCACTTCCGAGGAGTTTCCCAGTTAATGGTCTACGACCCGAATGTAAATCAGCTTCGATATACATCGTTTCGACCTTTATTTTGTGTGGTAATTCTAATTTTATCCATTCACCATCGTAACCACCTATTCCACGACCTCCTTGATACACGTCTGTACCAGAATTCCACGAACTACTCGCACATATCCACCCACTTGTGTGGTCTCCATTAAATGCACGATAAGGAACACGTCCGTTTGTGGGGTGGGTACTACTCGCAGTGATTGTGTAACCCGCTTGTTTGAAAATTAAACCACCATCTGTCCCCCCTTCACCCATATCCATCTTGGACGTGTCTTCAAAAACAATCTCCGGATACTTTTTTAAGGTTGGCGCGACCCGCCCGTGAGGTCCCGAAACGTCCGTGATCACGTTGGAATTGTGCTGGATCCCTTTCGTTTGGATACGGCCTGTGGTCGTATCGATCATCGTGTTCGATGTCCCGACGAACGTAACCGCGTTCGCATACCGAATCTCGAGGTTATCCACCGTCTGTTCCAAAGACATATCTATTATGAAGGGAGGTTTTTTTAAACTGGTGGAAACCCGAAGGACGGGGCAAGTGCTTCGCACTTGGAACTCTTCTTTCTTGCAAAGTGGGTTGCACTTTGGAGGAAAAGAAGGAGTGATGCATCACTCGGGAGTAGACGGCCAAACCGGGTTCACTGGATCTTCGGTGGCTGTGGGAAGATCCCTGAGAGCTTGGCGGTAGTCCAGCCACTCCTGTTTCTTTTCGGGGGTGGCATGGGGGAAATCGACGGTCACGTACTTATCAGACTGGTCGAGAAGGGTGTTCCGCTTGGTGCGAAGTTCCTTGAGGGGTTGGGCCGCTACGTGTTCATTCCATTTTTCAGTTAATTCTTCGAGGGTTGGTTTTGGGAGTGTGTTTCTTTCGTCGTACCAAATTAAACCCTCATAGCCATCGCCATTGAGAGTCCATTCTTGACCTTTATAATATTCGGACAAAACGGGAAGTATATCCATTTACTTTTACCATAGAATTTTATTGACACACCTCTTTTACAGTTATAGAACTCGATGTGCGACCGAAATAGGCATCGTTACTATCTGTCGTCGATACATTTATACGATAAGTGTAAGTACTGGATGTCACCCACATCTGTAGTTGATAAGTGATCGGGGTTGTTGAGTCAGCAGAATCCAAGAAATCAAATGAGTAAGATTCAAGGAAGTTACCGTTGTTACCAAACATGTAAGAGGTACATCTCACTCTGTTATCAGCAGCATCCCCAAGTCCGATGAACGTATCAGACCCCCCCTGTGTTCGCTTTACCCTAAGAAATCCATGACCATTCGCTGAATTAGCATTCACTACATACGATACCAAAACTTTACTCGTACTGAACTTGGGTGTGATAGTTACACCGAGTGATGGGACATCGGTTGGTGTTATGATTCCACTATTAGTGTAGGGATTAGTTCTCGTAGAACTCTCAACCTGAACGATCGTACCCGGAGCATAAAGATCCCCCCTCACATCCAAAGCCGCCCGAGGCTCTGAAGTTCCAATCCCCAACCTACCCGCCTTTAGGGTCATCCCCAAGTCCCCGTGCCCGAAATACTCCTTCTGGTAGGCGTAGAGTTGCCAAATCTCGTCGGAGGTCAGGGCCCGGTTGAAGAGGCGGAAGTTTGCGATGGAGCCGTTCAAAAATTCAGTTGTTCCATTATGCTCGCTACCTAATGTTAATTTACTACCGGCAAGGGTAAATGAGCCGGCTGTTTGTGTAATCTGTGGAGTTACCCGTTTCCCGTTGATGTATATGAAATCGTTTTCAAGATTAGGGGTATTACCACCACTATGCCCTGCGGTGACATGGTACCACTGATCCAATACAATTGGTTCGAGAACTCTCAAGGCGGCGTTCCAATGGTCAAGTGTGAGTTGATTATTGTTTATCCACATGAGTATACTACTACGCAGGACACCTCCATCACCTAACATAACTACATAATCGTAGGTACCCGCTACAGCCGTTCTCTTGAACCAATATGACATGGTGTACGTAACATCACCTGTTCCTAAACCATGATCGCTCGTAGTGACATTACTCGTATATGCCCCACTGAAATTAAACGCTTTTATTTCACCATTATCAAACGTGGCATTCATCTCCGCATCTCTATTATTAGCCGTCTCATCTTGAACATCACCAGACCCTGAATAGTTTTTCGCATCATAGTAAACCTCCAACCAATCCGTGTTGGGAACGTTAGGGTAAGAGGTGACCTTCACATCCACACCATTGGCGTCGGGATCGTATTCGGGGGTACCGAAGAGACGGATTTGTCCTATAGCGGTGTGACTGATTTGTGTAGTGTTATTGACAACCTGTGTAGTATTGACGACTAGTGCAAAATATTTATATACATGTGTCGTTTCATTTATATTTTCAGTGTGTGCTTCACTAAAAGTTTTTAAATCCGTCGTAAATTGTCTAATTTTAACCCACGAAGAACCATTAATAGAACCATATAAAACAACACTTTTAGGGTATCCATGATCATATCCGTCTGCACCATAAGTCGTTTCTGATCTGGACTCAATAACAAAATCGTGTAAATATATTGATTCTGGTAATTGAATCTGAATCCATTCTCCTTGAACAGAACCACTGTGATGTTGAACGGTCCCGGTCTCGGCACCTGTGCTGACACTATAAGTACCTGGAATGGTTGATGCCCATCCATGACCTGCACCCGTATTTCCACCCACTGGATTATTCTCATCAAAGGCTTCCCATGCGTTGTAGCTCGAAAATTGGCTACTTCTTGTTACGATATAACCTTCATATCCAGAACCCGTTTCTGCGGCACTCGTCAAAGCCACCCTCGGGTACTTAATAAGTTTCTTGGAGCGGGGAAACTCCGTAACCACGTTGGAGTTGAGTTTTAGGGCGGCTGTATTCGAGGTGTGGAGCATGTTCACGTTTGAAACGATGTTCAGGTCTGAAACGTTCCCAGTGATGAGCGCGTCCCCCACCACGTGTAAATTAGACGTGGGTCCGTTACCGTCGACACCGACCCCGAGACTTCCTGTGGTTGTATCGATTACCGTGTTTGACGAAGCCCCGACGAACGTGATCGTATCGACACTCTTGAAATCGAGCGTGCCTTGGGGTGTCGCGATGGGCATCGTATCTACTATGGAGGGAGGTTTTTTTAAACTGAGGGAAACCCAAAGGGTTTTGTTTGATACGAGGGAAGTCCTGCGGACTTCGATCGGGATGCTTTTCTTACAAAGTGGGAGGCACTTTGGGGGAAATTTGTTTATTGAGGAGGGGTGATTATGACAGGTTTTTCATAATCGAGAATGAGTTGAGCTTTTGTAGGATTAGAAGGCATTGTACCATTATCTAAGTGACGTTCAACTTCTTTCTTGTATATGACATCTCCTTCTATTCTCGCCCTATTATGTATAGCATTTTGTATCCAATCTTCTGGATCTGGTGTGACTGACTGCATAGATTTATAACAAACGTTACATAATTCGAGAGTGACTGTAGCTGATAAGTCGCTGTTTACGATTATGTTACTGGTACAGTGTAAAAAATCACCGGAACCCATATACTTACTAAGAATATTTTTAAACTGCGTATAATAATCCACCCATAAAATAACATCGATTAGTGGACAAGTTTCCAGCATTATAAAGTCTCAATGTTATGTAGTCACTTGCCTCCATCTCCAGCGTCCAAGTATGTGAACCACCTGTACCACCATTTATACTCCACAACTGTTTAGTCTGGTAATTACCCGTATCTGGGTTATCGCTGTTATAACCAAGACCATAATGCTGATCGTTTACTGTGAACCCATTAAACGTGAATGTATAAAGCCCTTTCACGGGGGCTGTAAATCTTTTTGTTGTGGTACTCCAGTTTCCACCTCTATCAATTAATTCAGTATTTCCGAAAATCCGGGCTGCGGTAAATGACGTCGTAGTATCACTCACAAAAAAATAAGTATTAGTTTGTTTAATATAACCATTAACATCAAGTTTTTGAGTTGGACTCGTCGTCCCGATACCGACATTGCCGTTAGCAAGTATACGCATTTTTTCGCTAGCACCACTACCACTTGTATCACCACCCGTGGTAAATCGTATAGCACCCCTGTCGTTACCGAAAAAAGATGATCCAGTGTCATCTACAGCAAAAATTGTACTATACCTAGAATCTGAACGTAAGGTCATCTGTGTACCTGTCGTACTAAAAACGTCAAGTGTAGTACCCGGACTCGTCGTCCCGATACCGACGTTGCCACCCACCGTATCTACGAAGAGCTTATTTGTACCCACCACCAAGTTTGAGGAAATCACAGCATCTCCCACAACATCTAGGGCTGACCCAGGCGTCGTCGTCCCAATCCCCACCCTATCATTTACAGAATCGACGAAAAGGGTATCTGTGTCAACTGCCACGTTCCCAGTCACAGCGAGTTCCCCGCCCACCTCCACGTTCGCGGTGGTGACGATCCCCGTGGTGGCGTTCGAAAACTGAACCGTGTGGGGTGTGACGTTCCCATTGGCTGTCGTATTCGCGAGTGTGTGCGTCGTGGCGACAACCTCGACGGTCCCGAGAGAGAGGGTCCCACCTACACTGAGGTTCGAGGAAGTCGTGACCCCCGTCGTGACGTTCGTGAAGTTTACTGTTCCACCGACATCCGACGCTGGAGGCGCAAACTCTATGGCACCCAGTTTCATCACGTCGGTCATGACATTCCCTGAAACTTTTAGATGCGCGTTATTGATATTGAGAACCGAGTTCTCATTCGTCACGTAGTACGACATATCTACTATGGAGGGAGGTTTTTTTAAACTGGGAAAAGTCACTTGATACGATGGAAGTCCTTATCAAATGAGTGTTTCATAAGGAGTTTGTTTTTCATGTACGAGCAACTATGTTACTCGGGACTTAGCCACAATGGTACGTACACCCGACAAAGGCTGCCGTGTGAACAGCGTTTGCTTCATCTGTGATGTTCCCATCGGCATCGAGGTATCTTATTTTATACGCTTTTTCTGTTTCGTCTGTATCTTCCCATTGGATTTGACCATGTTCATCTAGGACGTTGACGAGTTCTTGGCGAACTTCGAGTTCGTAGCCTTCCTTTTCAGTTTTTGTATCTTCTTTTATAACCCGTTGATAAATATCATCTACAATTCGTCGATTTTCTTCAGTGAGGTTCGAATATTCCTCTTCAGAGACGTTCTTATAGGTCGTCTTCACCCAATAGTTCACATCACCCATTTCCTTTCTAATGATTTGAACGGACCGGGTCGCTGGGTTGAAATCACAATCCATAGTGATCTTGGCGACCGTATAGTTTGCGAGGAACTCAGAGTCTTGTTTTTGACCATACCCTGCGACGTTAGAGGTTGTGATGTAATCACCCGATTCGAGGGGGCCGTTAATATTCGTCACCCAAATGGCACCTTCACCGACCGAGTTTATGTAAACTCTATCATCTCCATTTTCTTTGGGAAAGGGGCATCCCCAAACACCATATACGTCTTCTCGTTTTTCTGGGTCTTCTACATCAGATATCACACCGAAACATGTTTTATCATATGCCCTAAGTGAAATCGAAACATTTGGTATACTTTCGGATATATCTATAGCCTCTTGTCCCGTCACTGTTTTATGAGATATCATCGTATATTGGTTTTTGTTAGCAGAAACAATGAGACCGGTTTTATTCACAATTTCTGATGCCTTAACTCCAGGTAAGAAACATCTATGCTGACCAGTGAAATCATTCATTCGTTGATCATACGCACCCTCTAAGATATATCCAGTGACACCTGTATAAGTTCCTGATAGACTACCATGACTTGTCAATACTAAATCATCATTCGAATTTATAACAAATGCCCATTTTGCACTAGAAGATGTAAGTGTAAGACCAGGTGCAGGGTCGCTTAGTGTTTGGGTTGTACCACCAAGTACTACATTATCTCCTTGGTATATATCCAATTTACCAATCGGATCCGTCCCGATACCGACGTTGCCGTCATTATCAATTGTAACATAATCGGTAAATGCTGCTGCCGAGCCTGTAACATCATCAGTCGCTCCAGAAAAACATATTCTACCAGAGGAATAAGCAGTTGATGTAAAAAGCCGTGTTATACCACCCGCATACTGACCCATTCCATACCTGTCCGCTGAAGCGTATCGTTTTGATATCATATCACCCGGATTACTGGCGGTACAAGTTATGACTGGTCCACTACCACTACAATTCACAGCTTGTGCTTTAATAATACCATCTACATGTAATTTAAAACCAGAATCCGGATCATCCGTCCCGATGCCGACGCTGCCGTCACCTCTCAGAGTCATAACCTCAGTTCGAGTCTCGTAAGGTGCAGTTCCAGTTCCGTCGTGGACGAGAAACTTCATATAATTGTTATTAGCACCGCTACTATTATACGTTTCTATGGCGTGTGACCTGATATCGGTAGTCCCCGAACGCCCAAAAATCAATTTCCCACTAGTACTAGCAGAACTCATAACGCGTAACATCACGTCATCTGCTGCTGTGGCACCAGCACCATATCCCACATCCAGTCTATACTGGGGACTCGTCGTCCCGATACCGACGTTTCCGTTATTATCAAACGTCATTCGCGTTTGATTAGTAGAATCATCCCCTAGAAAATGAAGTTTATCTCCAATCGAAGCTATTCCCCACGTCGCTGTACCAGCTTGTTTAAATATTAAATCACCACCGGTTCCGGAACTGCCATTTAAAACAAGTCGTGCGGTATCAGATGTATTCTGGATCTGAACTAATTGACCCTGGGTTCCGGAAATGTGGAGTGTATTATCAGGAACATCCGTCCCGATACCGACAGCCCCACCCCCATCTGTAGCTACGATTGTCATCACATTGGAATGATCGGGTGATTGGATAGAAAACTTTTTACCACTATTTAAGGAACGTAAACATAATTTGGTACTGGCATCGGCGAGACCTTGTTCAAATACCCATGGTCTTTGTGTACCGAGTGTTAAAAGATGCCCTCCTTGTACAGGGTTGTGTATATATAGACCGTTTCCAGCACCACTGAGTGTATTGTCGGTTATATCAATTACTGTAGACCCTATACCGACGGTACCACCCACCGTATCTACGAAGAGCTTATTTGTACCCACCGCCAAGTTTGAGGAAATCGCAGCATCTCCCACAACATCTAGAGTGTACCCGGGTGCGTTTGTCCCGATCCCAACATTCGATGTACTCGTATCCACGAACAGGTTGGCCGTACCCACTTCCAGGTTCGATGTGACGTAGGCGTTCCCGACGACGTGGAGATTGGACGTGGGTCCATTGACATCGACCCCGATCCCAAAACTTGCGTTTACCGTATCGATGACAACGTTCGAATTTTCCCCGACGAACGTAGCCTTATTCGTCCCCTGAAAGTCTAGGATACCATTCGTTGACATATCTATTATGGAGGGAGGTTTTTTTAAACTGGGAAAAGCCACCTGTTACGAGTGGCTCTGCCACTCGGCGTGATTTTTCCTACAAAGTGGGAGGCACTTTGGAGGAAATTTTTATTGAGGAGGGGTTGGCCACGTGATACTGTTCCAAGTACTCACGTATGTACCATTCGGGTCGATTGTTAATGTCAGAGGTAAATCTCGTAGAGCCTGACGATACGTTATCCACTCAGTCCTTTTCTCTGTAGACAATCCATTATCCGTAAATTGAGACCAGTCGGATTCAGACAATTTTTTGTTACGATCTTCGCGTATCATACTTAAAAGTCCGTGTCTTTTCTGTTCGTCGGTCAAAGATGGTACAGGTTCATCCATTTACTCTAGCATAACATTTTATCTTTAACGCCTTAAAGGTAGTGCGATCACCTCAAAAGACATATTGTCTATTGCTGCATTGGGTGCAACATATATAGACTGGCGACCATAACTACTATTAGCATTATCACTGTCGATAATGAACGTGAGTGGATCAACTGTGCGATGATGATAATGATGATTCAAAGTAAGTGGTTCCGACCCAGCACTATTATATGTACCATTACCATCACTATAAGTATTAAATGCTGCTATTCCTGTTGCGTGACCCTGCCAATAATAATAAGTACCCCCACCGGACCCACCTCCCCATCTAATACGAATCGCACATATACCATCCGTGGTGTTAGGTAGAGCACTGAAATCGCATAACTTAACATATGCACCAGAAGCTACGGTCCCTATAGCTGACATTGCCCTCAATACAGTACCTTGAATATGAATACCGGTACCGTGTACTTCTAAAGTTGAACTTGGTCCCGACGTCCCGATCCCGACGTTGCCTGAATTATCAATAATCATAGCTTGCGTTCCACCTTCAGCACTACCACCGGTTGCGTTCACATAAAACTGAAAGTCATCATAAGAAGTCAGACTTACTCCGTTTCCGGCAACTTTCCTCCGTATATGACCGACATTAGTGTCAATGCTAAACTCACCACCTGTTGCATCATTCGTTCCTGTTTGCACTCGTATTGTTCCAAGCACATCCAATGCCGTCCCGGGATCAGTCGTCCCGATGCCGACGCTGCCCCCCTTCAACCTTAAATCAGTGGTCGTTCCACTATCGTAAATCTTTGTGAGACCTGTCTCGTCTATGGCACCGGCGACCACCGTAGAATAGTCATCGTCTATAGTGGAGGCTCTGTGAGAAATCTCAACTTCCACTGACGTAGCACTATCAATTTGGAGGTATATTTCGTATGTACTGTTAGACGTTTTGTTATAGACCTTGATTTCATTGGCTTGAGTACTTGTAGCACCCCCACCGATAATTATAGGGTCTCGAACATGACTGGTTCCATTATGACCCAAATAATTGAATTGAATAATTTCTACATCCTGGTCAAGACGTGTAATATTCGCACGGATGGAAACCCACTGATAACTCGCCCCTGTGTATGACCCCGTGGCGATTTTCCAGTTCGATGCATCTCCAAAATACTTCATCAATTTGATATATTTACTGTTTCCATCGCCAACCTGTTTTAAAGTGCCGTTCGTGTCAAGTGAAAACCCGGAGTTCGCCACCACCAAGTTTGAGGAAATCGCAGCATCTCCCACAACATCTAGGGCTGACCCAGGTGTCGTCGTCCCAATCCCCACCATATCATTCACAGAATCAACGAAAAAGGTATCCGTGTCAACTGCGACGTTCCCAGTCACAGTCAAGTCCTTCCCGACAGAGACGTTCCCCGTGGTCACGAGACCCGTCTCAGCGTTCTGGAACTCCACTGTGTGCGGTGTGGTGTTCCCCGTGGCGGTGATGGCCGAGAGTTCGTGACGTGCGTTTACTGTTACCGTACCCATTGTCATGGTCCCACCGAGTTCGAGGTTCGTGCTGACGAAGCAGTTCCCGAGAACATGGAGGTTGGCGTCTGGGCTGTCAACCCCGACCCCAATCTTCCCCGTGGTCGTGTCAATCACGGCATTCGATGTATTACCGACGCCCTTGAACGTGACCTTATCCACATCCGTGAACACAAGTTGACCATTCGCGGCCATTTCTACTATGGAGGGAGGTTTTTTTAAACTGGGAAAAGCCAACTGTTACGAGTGGCAGAGACTAGGCATTTTCAAGAGCTGTTATACGAGCTTCCAGGGCGTCGTTTCTAGCCTTCTCGACTTGAAGTTGTCTATCAACTTCTTGAAGAGCTGCTGTGGCGACTGTCCATATAGCATTTTTATTTAAAAAGTGGAAGTCGTTCACCTCTTCACCGTACACGAATATGTCGTTACCATCGGTGTTACTTTCATCGAATGACCCTATCCATTCTGTCAGATCTTCTTCAACCTGAATAATGTGTTCTCCCAGAATACCAACCAGTTTTACCATATGTTCATTATTTTCAGTGTCATAAAGCTTTAGTCGCGATGTCGCATTGCTTTCCAGGTTTATGGTGTTGAAGTTTGTGAAAGTGATCACGTTTGATGCTGAAACACTAACCGTTTCATAAATATTTGGGATACATTCTGTTCGTTTTTGTGTAGCATATGGGATAGTATCAGCCACTTCTTGTGCTATGAAACCCCAAACAGGTTCAATACCTCTTTTGACGTCATCTCGGTATTTATATCGTTTTGGTTTTAGTAGTCGTATTATTGAGAGAGCTTCACCATCTTCAACATCAACGATCTCCTTCTTGATACGTTCGTCACTCGAACCCATGGTTCCGGCATGTGATAAAACCCAATTCCCCGCGACTATATCATCATCAGCATAAATACTTATTCCACTGTGAACTCCGGTATAACTTTGTACTGCATTGTTATATTGAAATCCGTAATGTGTGCCAGAACTTATCGAACCAGAATTTCCAACGACGTGAAGTTTTGCGTAAGGTGAAGTTGTCCCAACACCCAACTTACCATCAACATATAAATCGGCATACGCACGAACATATGTTTCTTGAATCCTGAGGCATTCGGGCATGGAGACTAATGTTCCACCTGTGACATTGTCTTTCACCCGAAGACGCATGTATCCAGTAGTTCCATCGACACCACAATCAATCCTGCCAGCTGATCCGTTTTGGTCAGGTATTCTATCCGCGTGATTGAAGGTAAGATTGGCGTTCCCGTCCCCATCGTTTATGGTAAGCCCGAGTTTACCAGCTGTACCGACAAGGAGTCTATCACCGCCGACCTCGAGCTTGCCGTTTTGATCGAGGGTCATATCTGGTGTATCAGTTTCGTAATTTTCACGCGCAGTATGAAAATAAAGTACCATGTTACCGCCTGTGCCGATAGCCTTGGCTGACATCCCAGCGTAATGTGCCGGGGTCCCACCCGCATCATTATTCTTAAACAGATAGGCACCTATAAAAGACCCATCACCCACAACAGATTGACTACGCGTGGCGATATACTCAAACCCTCCACTGCTCGAACCTTCGATACGTTGTCCCCCATTTATTCCCACCGGATTCGTCGTCCCGATACCGACGTTACCACCTTTTCTAACGACTAAACCAGTTCCAGCTGACATACTGTCACCCCAGTTTCCCATGATCATGTACCCGGTTCCACTTCCGTCTCCGTGAAAATATTTCACTATTCCAGCCGTGTCAGCTGCTGCACTAGGACCTAAAATCATTTCTGACGCTACCGTTCCGGTTCCATCGTATACGTGCAGTCTTGCACCGGGATCCGTCGTCCCGATACCGACGTTACCACCAGCTTTGACAATAAAATTATAAGTCGAACGATCATTCTCAGATCCTACCGCATATCCATTTTGTCCCGCACAAAAATCGGAATCAGAGGCAACGCCTGTAACATCCTGTCCAACCCATAAGCGACACCCGTTACCCGATGAACGCACGGCAAATATTGAGCCGGTGCTACCTGGGTTAGTAGGTGTTCTCAATGTAATACCGCTACCGGAAGCATTGTCATTAGTATTATTTTCAAAGTAAACAACTCCTCGTCCAACATTCATAGTTATTGTCCCATCACCACCATTAAAACGCATACGCTCCACATCACCACCACCGGCGGCCGTGCCGGTAGCTATCGCTACGTCACCACTCGGTGTGCGATTACATAACATAGGGTAAGATGCATCCAGGGTTTTATTGAATTGCAAAAAAAACCTGGAAGCCTCCGAATCAATTGTCTCGTTTGCGTGGTATATAAAACCTTGTCCTCTCAATTGTATCTCACCGTCCACGTCCAGTTTACACGTGGGTGTGTCCGTCCCGATACCGACGTCGCCCTCGAGATAGTGTTTATCGGCACCGGTCACGTATAGACCATAGTTGTTGGTGATGGTTGTTGTGCTACCGATGTGTCCTCCATAAAACAGGTACGAGTTTGTCACAGCTCCTCCATCCCTATCAAATTGTGACCGCACACCATAGGCGTCTGTACACGTACCAGCATTTATCTCATATCTAGCATCGACACCTATCATCCTATCCGTCAAACCGGTGCTACTTGTAGCCTTAAAGGACCTACCGAATACACCAATTATATTCGTGTTGGGTGCGGATCCATTATGCTGTCCCTGTGCGTCAATTCCGTATATGTTTGTGTTTTGATCTGATCCGTTTGCAGCCAATTCAGACCTCACCAAAAACCTGCCACCCTTTATGTCATCACTGTCACCGGTAACGTCAATGTCAACATCGATACCCCAAACTCTATGTTCTTCTGCGGGATTGCTCGATGATGTGCCACCACCAGTCGCAGATGAATCTAAGTTTATGTATAAACCTGTATTATTGATGTTACCTCCAGTAGCATCACTTCCCGAGAAGACACCGGTAATCGACGATATCTTAGTCTGACCAGCCGCTGTCGTATCATCCTTGTATATATGTAAAAGACTAGCGGGATCCGTCGTCCCCACCCCCACTCTGTCATTCACAGAATCGACGAAAAGGGTATCTGTGTCGACTGCGACGTTCCCACTGACAGTCAACTCCTTCCCCACAGAGACGTTCCCATTCACATTGACATCTAGGGGTTCTGTAGCTGCCGTTCGCATGGTGATATCCGTATCCGATGCGTTACTCTGTGTGTACCCAATCTCGAGTGTAGTCTCGGATTCGTCATAGATGATGGCAACGTTACTGGACCCCGATGGGCGTGTCATCACGAGACCGAGATCCCCGGTTCCCGGATTATCTTTCCCGAGTTCAATGATCGGATCTTTAACCCTCAACGTATCCGTATCGACTATGGTTCTCGTACCGAGTACGGTGAGATTACCCGTGACGTTCAAGTCTCTCCCGACATCAACATTCGCGGTGGTCACGAGACCTGTAGTAGCGTTGGTGAGTTGTATGGTATCACCGGTCGAAGCCCCCACAGCTGTCACGGCAGAGAGTGCATGGTACGCAGCTGCCGTGATGGTATTGATCTTGAGCGCACCCCCGACCTCAATGTTCGAGGTGGTGACGAACCCGGTTGTTGCGTTCGTAAACTGAACCGTATTGGATGTGACGTTTCCATTATTTGCGATTTGTTCGAGATTGGACGAAATACCTGTGAGTTTACTCCCGTCACCTTCGAAGTAGTCCGCGGCGACGTTTCCCGTGACCGTGAGTACGTTCGCATCTGCGTCACGAACGTAGAGGTTCGCGCCGACTTGAAGCGTGTTACTGGTGAGGGTGTGTACGTTCCCGATCCCGACGTTACTCGCGATGTAGACGTCACTGTTCGTTCCGTCTGACCACTGACTGAGCGTCCCTGTGATTGCGGATGGGGGGATAGACGTGAGACCCGAACCATCACCCAAGAACGAACCTGCCGTGACATTCCCCGCGACGACAATGTTACTGTCGACGACGAGACCCGTATTCGTGTTCTTGAACTGGACCGTGTTGGAGGTGGTGTTCCCGGCGTTCACGACATTATCGAGATTTAAGAGCTCATCCGTGGTGAGTTCAGACGTGACATAGATATTCCCACCATTCAATCTAAAGTTCTGGGCCTCGAGGTTCGAGGTCCTGAGTGTCGCATTCGTAATATCGAGGAAGCCTGTCGGTGAGTAAATCGGCATGCTCTCGTCTAGTATGAATGGAGGTTTTTTTAAACTGGGAAAAGCCACTTGATACGGGACAAGCGGAGGCACTTTGGAGGAACTTTTATTGAGGAGGGGTTGGCCAAACGGGGTTCTCTGGATCCTCTGTGTTAGTAGGAAGATCTCGGAGTAACCGGCGATATACCTTCCATTCATCAATTTTTTCTTGTGGTAAGGGTGAATCTGAAATACCCACGACCCAATCACATTTTTGTAAGAGTGCATCTCGTTTTATTCGGAATTGTATGAGACTAGACTGAAGTACATCTTCTTTCACTTTATTTTTCTTTTCTTCGTTTAGTTGTACTACGACGTTTCCATTATCGTCTCTGGAAATATCTACAACTTTAGGGTCTATACCCGAATCAAGTTTTACGAATTCCAATCTCGACGATCTCGTTTTAACATCTTCTTCTGTACCCTCGAAACGGTCAACAATTTCGAGTGTACCAGGTTCAAGACAAAAATACCAACTCGTCATTTTATATAATACTATATTCTTTTTTAACCTAACAATGCACCTTGGAAACAGTTTCTATAATATGCTCCGTGATTACCATTAATAAATGTAATATTAGTATTACTACGTGAACGTATATCTACGTATTGGTTAGCGGATAAGTTAACTATGTATACAGCATGTGTTTCATAATGGCTATCGTGTATAGGCATACCCTCTAAAATATCACGTCTTAAAACACCATCTACATAAAATGAGAAATACGCATCACCGAACTCGTTTGCTGTATCATGTGCAAGCACCGCAGCGAAAATGTAGGTTCCGGCTACGGGTGTTTTAAAACGTGACGTGGAAGTGTTGTAGTGTGAACCGATGTTATACGTTGTTGAATTGAACGTGAGTGTCGTTCCCGAACGACTAGTTGAATTATCCCAGGCATAAAAGGCGGGTCTGGATGGAGTAGTTACGATTCCATTAGTATTAATGGTTATACCTTCAGTGTATCCACTCGGGAATAAACTATTACCGTCACCACTTGAAACGCTAATCTTGAATTTCCCGTCTAGTTGACCAACACTATAATGAGCAACTCCAGTATCATGGAATTTTACACCCGAACCCCCCGAAAATGTGCGAGAAGATCTTGCATCACCTATCCGTATCCATGAACCTGTAAAATCTGCGACAAGGTCGCCAATACCTGCAGCTGCCCCAGAATTATGAACTTCTAATTTCGCAGTCGGACTCGTCGTCCCGATGCCGACGTTGCCGTTATGTTTGATGCGCATGCGTTCTTGTAAGTCACTCGTCGCACCGTCGCCATTATTAGTGTAAAATGCTAAATCACCCCTTACGTAACCCTGTGTAGTCGCCGCACTATCAGAGGAACCAACAAACAACGCAGAAATACGCGCCCAATCATAAAGTGTATTGGCATAACTAAACGCTCGCGAGTCGTCTGTGTGAGTATCACCAGTCAGTCTCTCATTTCCCGAAAAATTAATAGTTCCTACAGATGTCCCGGCATTGTGGTTATTATAGTTGTTATCATCGAAATTCCATAATCGTATTGTAGGATTCACCGATGATCCGGCCTTTCGGCTGACTATCAATTCTGCACCCCCAGGATTATATATGTCTAATTTTGAAAGGGGTTCAGTCGTCCCGATACCGACGTTGCCGGAATTTGTGATTCGCATCAATTCATTGTTATTAGTTCTAAATGCATACTGCCCAAATGACGAGTTGATATCATGAACCCATATAGCGTTAGCACCAGCACCCCCTATAACTCCGTCATCTTCGTTTAAAAATTTAAAATGGCGATCAGCTGATGAAGCACCCGATAGTCTCAGTAATTCACCAGCGGAACCACTTGTATAATCGCCGATATGTAAGGGTGCTTGAGGACTCGTCGTCCCCACCCCCACCCTATTATTCACCGAGTCGACGACGAGAGTATCCGTGTCAAAGGTTGCCGCCCCAAAGGTTGTAGGTACGATATCCGCTGACCCGTCGAAGTTTACGCCCCCAATAGATCTAGGGGTTGTGAGGGTTGCCGCCGACCCTGTAGTGTTTCGGTCGAGTGTCCCAGTTGTTATGTTAGTCGCGTTTAGAGCCGTAAGCCCCGAACCGTTTCCGGATATGGTGCCATTCACATTGACACTCAGGGGTTCCGTAGCCGCCGACTGCATGGTGATAGTCGAATCCGATGCGTTACCTTGTGTGTACCCAATCTCGAGTGTACTCTCAGATTCATCAAAGATTATACCGACGTTACTGGTAGTCGCCGGACGTGTTAGTATGAGACCGAGGTCTACGATGGGTGAGGTTGTGTTACCTTTCCCGAGTTCTATGATGGGGTCCTTAACCATGAGATGTTCCGTGTCAAGGGTCGTCCTCGTGCCGATAATGGTCAGGTTACCACTGACGTTCAAGTCACCGGCGACATCTAGGGTCGTCGCCGGGCTCGCCGTCCCCACACCAACCCTCGAGTTCACCGTATCCACAAAAAGGTTCGCCGTACCCACCTCAATGTTCGAGGCTGCGTTGAACGCTTTCGTGGGGTTATTGAAGTTCACGGTAGATGCTGTGTTCGAACTCATCACGATATCGATCTGGTCAAGGTTGAACGCCGATGCGTACACGTTCCCACTCGTCACCCTGAGGTGGGCATTGTTCACATCTAAGAACGTATCGTTTCCGTTCATATCTACTATTTGGGGAGGTTTTTTTAAACTGGTGAAATTTTTTGTCAACCACTATATTGTAACCCAGTTCCACCTACTTGATACTTAAATCTAAAATATTCCTGTAAAAACTTAACCTGTGCCTGTGGGATCCCCGGGTACCGAGCTCG
>JGI24916J38487_100288_pt1 | contig 36344 bp, 43 predicted proteins | sample LinPfosmplate4_FD_38487 | JGI IMG/M metagenome (IMG submission 38487) | reverse complement strand
CAATCTGCCGACACGATGATCCTGGTGCATGAAGATCTGACGCCTCTGAAAATCGTTCGCGGCGCGACCAATAGTGATTGGACCGTATCGGCAATTACCTTTACGAACCCGCCGCAATATCCGTTTTCCATCTCTTTATCTAATCCAGCCGCAGATATCACCCCGAGCGGCACAACCGGCAACGTTGAGATCACTGCCACTGCTGGCGTTTTTCTAGCTGCCCATGAAAACCAATATATTAACGTAACCGGCACATATGGCCGCATCCGAATAATTGAATTTATCAGCACCACAAAGGTCAAAGGCTTTTGTGAAATTGGGTTGTTTGACGAAACCGCGATTGCTGCAAACTCCTGGGAGCTCGAAACCGGATACGAAGATGCCTGGAGCGCGACACGCGGATATCCCGTATCGATTACCTTTCACGAAGGGCGCCTATATTTCGCGGGTTCTAAGTCGCTGCCGACGACATTCTGGGGCAGTGTCGTTAGTAACTTCTTCGATTTTGAGCTCGGCGAGGGGCTGGATGACCAAAGTCTTTCGGCGTCGATCACCACAAACAGCCTCAACGCAATCGTCGATGTTTTCAGCGGTCGCGATTTGCAGATCTTCACGACAGGCGGCGAGTTTTATATTCCGCAATCGGTCGGTGAGCCGATCACGCCCAGCAATCTCACGGTCAAAGTCGCGACCAGGAACGGCGCCAAACCAGGTGTGCCGGTTGCGGGTCTGGATTCCGGCACGATTTTCGTACAGCGCCAGGGCAAAAGTCTCAACGAGCTCCTGTTTACCGATGCCGAGCTCGCTTATACCACGTCAGCGCTCAGCCTGTTGTCTGGCCATCTGCTCAAATCGCCCACCGATATGTCGATCCGCCGCGCGACATCCACGGAGGAATCCGACCGACTTTTTATCGTCAACGGCGACGATGGAACGATGTCGGTGTTTTCGCTCAATCGCGCGCAGCAGGTGATCGCGCCGAGCTCTTTCACGACTGACGGCGATTTTGAAGCTGTAGGGATAGATATCGACACGGCCTATGTGATTATCAAACGAAACATCGGCGGCGCGGATAAGTATTTTGTCGAGATCTTCGACAGCACCCTGCATACCGACAGTGCCGTTTATTCGGCCTCTGCGAGCGCTACAGGCGCCGCCGTCCACCTCGAGGGTGAACTGCTCGATGTTATTGTTGATGGCAACGTACAGGCCGATAAAACCGTTTCAAGCGGCACTGTGACATTCGACCGGGCCAGCACCTCTTACTACGAGATTGGGCTGCCGTTTTCGATATCAATTGTAACGATGCCGGTCGAGCCCAGGCTGCAATCCGGGTCAATAAAAGGTTTCAAAAAACGGATCCTCGAGGTCAACGCCGAAGTGTTTCAGAGCCAGGCGATGACGGTGAACGGCCAGCTTGTTGCGTTCCGCCAATTCGGCGAGGACGTGCTGGACAGTTCTGTCTCAAAATTTACAGGCGTCAAAAAGGTCGGGCCGCTTCTGGGTTTCACCGATGAGGGAACGATCACGGTCAGCCAGACAGTGCCGCTCGACCTCAATCTCCTCAGTCTCGATTATAAATTAAGTGTAGGTGTCTGAATGGCAGAAGTCGCGATAGCCGCCGCCGTTGTTGGCGCAGTCGGCACGATGAAACAGGGCGCCGCTCAAAAGGCCATGTATGACGCGCAGGCTACGCAAACGATGGTGCAAGCGCGCAGCAACGTGATCAAGTCGCGGCGTGAGGCGTTGAAATATAAACAGGATGGGGTCGCTGTCCTGGATAAAATGAGAAAGACAATTGCAACCGTTTCCGCGCGCGGCGCAGCCGGATCCATCGATCCATTCAGCGGATCCACCGGCAACCTCCAGATCAATATATTTGACCAGGGATATCTCGATTTCTCGATCAATAAAGATAATACGAACATGGCGCGCGAAAACATGAACATCATCCAGAAATCCGCCGAGTATCAGGCCGGGATTTATCGCGCCGCAGGTAAAGCCGCGAAGCAAGCCGCAACATTCAAAGCCATCACATCTGTTGCGATGGCGGGAGCGACCTATGGCATGGGCTTCGGCGGTGCGGGTGCAGGCGATCCCTCGGGCGTTTCACAAATGGGCGGAACCTGGCAAGGAAATTTTTAGATGCCCCCCCGGTATCCCACATATCAACGGTCGGCCCAGCTAAGCGCCAGCATTGTCACGCCGCCCAATATCGACCAGGCCGCGCTGCGCGAGCAAGCCAAAGGTTACGCCAGCATGGCGGAAGGCGCCGACCGCGTGATGAATTTCGCATTCAAGGAAGGCGAGAAACGCGCAAAGGCTCGCGGCATAGCAGCCGGTGCGGCAGATCCGACAGGCACTCTTGAGCAATTCGGCGGTCAGCGGCCAGTAAGTAATTTCGAACAACAAGCTGCATTCGACGCGGCGGTGGGTTTGGCGTCTGTCGAGATCGAAACGCAAGCGCGCACGGCTATGCAGCAGACAATGCTGCGGTACCAGAAAGACAAGGGCAACCCGCAGGATTTGCAGCAGGAGCTCAACGACATCCGCGAGGGTTATGCCAGCGCTATTGGCGATCTCGATCCATTGTCTGCCGCCAAACTGAACGCAAAACTCACGGCAGCAGGTCAATCGCTATTCCTGAACTATTCCGCTGATGATCTGCGTGTGCAGGAAAAAGAGCGCCAGGCGCAGGGTGTCACACTATACGCCGATGCCAAGCGCCAGGCCGATATCCTGGGGCGGCAAACCGGATCCGACGAAGACCTGGCGACGATGCTCGCATATTACACCGACAGCGCCGAGCAACTCGGTCAAACCGGCACACCGGCATTTGCGCGCGGCATCGAGACAATCAAAAACGATTTTCACATTGCTCGCGTTCGCGGTGCGTTTGAAAAGTCGAATGACAAAGAAAAGTTCATCGAGGAATTCCGCGACGACCTGGACACAGGCACGGGCCTGGCGCGCGGTTTGTTCGAGGGCGACAAGAAAACCCTGGGCAACGAGCAACTGACCTGGATGCGTGGCGACCTGGCCGCGAAAAAACGCGCAGCGACAGAGGCCAAACAGCTTCTCAAGGCCGAGATCTCAGATATCCAGGGCGATGTTCGCGAGATCAACGAGCTTGTGCGCCAGAATTTTCAGCAAGGTCAGGAGAAACTTGAACGTCTGGAGGAGCGCGCAATCAAAACAGGCGACCCGGAAACAATACAAAACGTCCGCGCGCTGCAAGCAAATGTGGCAACCATGTCGTATTTTCGCAAAGCCTCGCCTATGCAGATGCGCGCAGCAGCAACAGCATTCGAGAAGCAAGCAAACGCGGATCGTGACGTAAATCCATATGAAGCCTCCCGGATCACGATGCTGCGGAAAATGGCAGAAGCCGCCGAGGCAGGGCTCAGCAAAACCGCTGATTACCATAACGAAGTAAATCCCGAAGCGCCGTTCGAGCCCATCACACCGGACCCGTATTCAATGCAAACGCGCGTCGAGGCGGCGGACGATTTTGCTGTTTCGATGGGGCTGCAACGCGCACAGACATATCTCACGACCGGCGAAGCGGAAAATTATGGTAACCGGTTGGAGGGAGCAAATACCGATCAGCAGATCGTCATATTCACGGAGCTATACGCTGGCTTCGGTAAGGCAACGCCGAAAGTCATGCAGCAGATTGCCAAATCCAATCCTATTGCGGCGCGGATCGGTGGGATGACGTATGCCAGCGGCGACGTGGACTTTGCTCGTCAAACGCTGAACGGATACAACGCGATGAGCCCCGGATCAGGATTGCCGGGCCAAACATTAGAAAAAGAAAACAGTGATGTCATAGAAGCGGAGATCGCCAAGGTTATGCCGAATATGCCTGGTGACGAATATGCCAGTGTGTTGCGTACAGCCGAAGCTGCCGTAATTGGATCGCGAATTGCTAAAGCGCCGCTCGATGTTACGAAACGCGACGTAGTTGAAAAACTGGTGAACCAGGTGCTCGGCGCGAAGTATGTCAACGGTGAGCAATTCGGCGGCTCAGCTAATTATAACGGTCGCGCCGTGATGGTTCCCAATTCTGTCCGCGCAAATGGTGGGCTCGAGGATCTGATCAAGGGGCAAGGTGAAGTCCAAGGCCAGGGCCGCGCGACCTATGTCAAATTTAACGACGGTATAACCGCTGAACAATTAGCCGACATTGGTGTCGTTCTATATATGCGCGGCAAGCCTATTGCCATTGATGACAAGTTCCGCGAAGCCGTTATGCCGAAAACCTTTGACGGCAAATCTGTCTATCTGACAATCGGCAATACCGACCAGGCGCTACAGAACGCAGACGGTACATTTGCGCTGATCGACCTTGATGCCCTAATCAATATTCGTGCTGGCGGTCTTTGATGTTTCTCTCCCGCACAGATGAAATCCGCGCCATATCCGAGTCATCGCTGACCCCTGCCGACGGTTATGAAACGGGGTTTTTGGAGAACCTAAACACAAGCATAGACGCTGTTAGATTTCTCGATACACACCGAGCCGAGCAAGATGCCATCATCAAAGTGCTCGAGCCGTTTGTCGAAAATGCGGGGATTGATCACAATCCTGGATTTTTTCGCGATGCTCTGAACGGTTCGTCCCGTGCTCGCGCTACGGGCAGATTTCGGCAATTCGATGAGATTGATGAAGCCTCGATGCCGGAGGCGCCGTTTTACGAATATCGTATGCGGTTGCAAAAGATGAACGCCGCGCTCGAGGCCAAAGGCAAGCCAACAATTTCCGAGGAGCAGGTCAACGAAAAGGCGCGCGAAATAGCGTTGAAGGCGCGCTCTGACCAGCAGGATATATCCTCGCGCTCAACCACAATGGGCGATGTCGGCTCACTATTAGGCGGCGCTTATTCAGATATCCGATCACTGCTCCGCTCTCCTGCTGCGCCGAGCCTGGTCGCTGGTGCATCGGTAAAGGCTGGGATTCTGAAAACCGCACTGGTCGAAGGCGTGATCGGCGCAAGCCAGGTGGCACTGGCACAGCCTGATGTCGCGAAATGGTACGGATCGCTTGGCCTCAAATACACCTCCGAAGATTTCCAGCGCAACGTGTTCAGCGCGTTTATCGGCGGCGCTGCGTTCGGTGGTTTAATCAAGGGCGTCATAAAAGGCGCGCCGATTGCTCGGGATTACGCTGATCCCGTGGGTGCGCTCGGTCGCGAGATATCGAAGCAGGTAGACGAAACAAGTTTATTCGAGGTCGATCAGGCGCTCCGAGATATGAGCGAAAAGGATGCGATTGCCGGTCTGAAAGCGCTCGAGAAGGCTGGCGTCCCGATCAACAATGAAGCCGCTGCGGTGATCCGCCAGGTCGCAAACGATGACGCTGACGAAAACCCGTTGCTCGGTGACGGCCTCGATGCCCAGGCTGAGCACCTCGAGCGCCAGTTAGCCGTAGAGCTCGCCCTGGACGCCGACGAGATCCCGGTGCTGACGGACAAGCCAGCAATCCCGCCGAAAGTCCATGACGACATTAATCATTACGACAATCTCGATGATACGATTTTCCGCTTTGAACCCGATGAGATCGGGGTCGATGCGAAGACATTCCAATATAAAAGCGGTGGCGATCAACAGGGCGTGACCAACAAGTACCGCGCAACAACAGTCTGGGATCCGTTCAAGGCGGGTCAAGTTCTTGTTTACGAATACGCTGATGGGCGGAAAGTGATCGCTGACGGTCATCAACGTCTTGGCATGGCGAAGCGGATTAAGGCCGCAGACCCATCTCAGAAAGTAATTTTGTACGGTAGCGTTTTGCGCGAGCAGGACGGAATAACGCCTGAGATGGCAATGGTGATTGCGGCGAGAAAAAACATCACCGAGGCAATCGACGCCCCAGGCGACAAAGTTATAGATGCGGCCAAACTCGAGAGATCGGTACCTGGTGCGTTGGATGATCCCTCTTTACCAGTTGGCACGAGTTTAATACGAACGGCCCGTGACCTGGTAAATCTGTCCGATGAAAATTTCGGCATGGTCGTCAACGAAATCGTGCCAGTAAACTATGCGGCAATAGTCGGGCGCCTGGTAGATGATCCGGCAAAACAGAATGCAATCTTGCGGATCCTGGCAGAGACAAATCCGGCCAACGTTACCCAGGCAGAGGCCATTGTCCGCCAGGCGCGTCAAATCGAATTTCGTGAGGCGACCCAGGAAGGTCTATTCGGCACAGAGGAATTCACGCAATCGTTGTTTGCCGAGCGCGCCAAGGTTCTCGACGCCACATTGAAGCGGTTGCGGAACGATAAAAAAGTATTCAACAGCCTGGTCGAAAACCAGAACCGCATCGAGGCGGAGGGCAACCAACTAAACGCCGATTCCAACATCTCCAGGAGCATGACAGATGGCCAAGCGCTCGAAATCATCAAGGCGCAAGCAGACCGCAAAGGCGGTATCGCCGACGCCCTCAACCTCGCAGCCCGTGAGCTCGCAGATGGCAGACCCCTCACAGAAGTCAGCCGCAACGTCGCCGATGCTGTCAGACGAGCAATTGCAGACGGCGATATCGATGGCTCAACTGTATCTCTTGAAGGACGCGGCATCGATGTTGAAGCGGAAGGTGATCGCCTCGCAGCAGGTCCAGAACGGCTAGACGAATTTGACGAGCCAAACGGCAAAGGCTCGCAGGATCAGGCCGATGCGTCAGAGGCAACGCTGCGCGAAGAAACGGCACCAGTACAGCCCGAGGTAGCACTGGAAGATATTACAAACTCGATACCGCTTGACGCTACTCCCGCTGAAAAAGTTGCCGCTCTACAAGAATTGACAGCGACAAATCGGCCAATCATTGACGCTTTTCTTGAAAAACTCGACGCAAAATATGGCACAAAATCCAAATCGAACGAAAAGCTGCCAGAGAAAATTTTAGAAAAGTCAACTCGCCCCTCTATTTTGGCTAGCAAGCCTTGGCACAATGTGGAGCATATCCGCGACAGTCTTCGTTTCAAAACGCAGCTTGACGATATTCAAGATTTACCGGCGATTATAAACGAACTTCGCTCCGGGTTAGGCGTTGAAATAATTAAAGCCGATGTCGTTAAATTTATTGCTCCGAAGGAATGGGGCTTCCGAATTGTTGCTTTCGATCTCAGAATGCGGAACGGCCAGATAGTCGAGTATTATTTACCCATTCGCGAAATTGAAGAAGTCAAAGACGTTAATCACAAACTGTTTGAGAAATGGAGAAACGAAGACGTAGCAAAATTATCTGCGGCGCAAGAAAACGCCATGCGCGGCGATATCGCAGAGAGTTTTGATCGTTATCAATCGGCCTTTGACGATTATTTAGCGCGAACTGGTCAGTCTGAGAGCGAGGTGGCGGCGGCGTTAAACAACTCGGTGGACGCCTCTGGCCCAACGATGGAGAAATCCGTGTACATTTCTTCAACAGTGAATGAATCCGCTTTTTCCCAGACGCCGTTGACGCGCAGCGCGACTGATCCAGGCATCAGTACAAATGCCCGCCCATCGTCTGAAACACCGGCAACTAACGATTTATCCATAACAGGAACCTCCGACATAAATATAGGGGGTCCTTCCCGTGTTCGCAACGTCGAATCCACCGCCCAAGGCGAACAAACCTTAATCGAGGGCGTTGCCCCTATTACATCTGCGACACGCGCCCAGGCCGGTGTTGATGCACCCCTGACAGGCGGCGCTCGACCAATGGATGAGGGTCTATTCGACACTGGGTCGCGCGCGCAGATGGATCTCCTGGACATGGCCATCCCTGTCGGCCAGCGCATCGATGATGCCGGTGAGATCGTCGCCGAAACTCAATCCGTGCGCGATATCCTGACTGAATTCGATAACGACAAATCCATGCTCGACCGACTGAAAGATTGCGTATGACCGACCTATTAACCTGCATCGCCAACGGCATCACCGAGGGATCGATCACACCAGAACAGGGCCGCGCAGCCAGCGATATGTTTGAGAATATCCGCGATGCGTTGACCGACCGCATGGGACCAGAGGCCGCATCAGCCAGCGCAGCGCGTCAGACGTTTGACCAGCTTGCCGCTGACGCAGCGCATAAAAAGCGCACGAAGCTGTTGCAGATCCAGCGCTATCGTTCACTCGAGCGCAACATGAATGAGTTCGAGAGTGACCGCCCAGGCAAAGCGCTCCAGGCATTGGTTGCAAGAGATAAGAGGGCCAACTTTCAGAACATCGAAGGCGTCTATCAATCGACCCGGAAACAGGCATTCGCGCAGATGGCAGAAATCCTAGGCCGGTACCGCAAAGGCGTCATTGGGCAAACGCGGTATTCTGCCGAGCTCCCCACCCTCGTCCGCGAGGTATTCGGCGAGGATACAGGCAACGTTCCAGCCCGTGAAATGGCGGAATCTTGGCGCATCGTTTCTGACGGGCTCCGCAAGCGCGCAAACGCCGCAGGAATGCGGATCCCGAAGCGCGCCGATTGGGGGATGCCGCAGAGCCACGACATGTTGAGCGTCCGCAAAGTGACCGAGGCCGAATGGAAGGATTTTATCCGCGACCGGCTCGACCCTGCCAAGATGATCGATGAGAAAACCGGCTTACCAATGAACGCCGAGACGCTCGAGCTCGCGCTGTCGGAGGTCTACACGACAATTGTCGAAGGCGGTCTAAACAAGGTATCGACGCCGAAATTCTCGGCTGGCGGCACAAGCTTGGCAAACCGGCGCACGGATCACCGTTTCCTGGTTTTCAAAGATCCCGATGCGTGGCTCGAGTATCAGCAGAAATTCGGCGAGCCTGATCCCTTCGCGACGATGATCCGCCATGTCGAAAGCATGAGCCGCGACATTGCTATGCTCGAGGTATTTGGCCCAAACCCCAACGCCATGATCACTGCGCTCAAAACCCGCGCCAAAAAGATTGCGGTCAATACGGATCTCGAAAATACGTTGAGTGGCGACCTGGCATTCTTCGACGCGATATATGACATTTTCACAGGCCGCGCCAATGTTGCGGACAATCAATTGATTGCGGATATCGGCGCCGGGACCAGGAACATTTTGAACGCCTCCCTGCTCGGCGGCGCGTTCTTGTCGGCGTTATCGGATCTCGGCACTCAGCGCATGGCCGCGATGATGGTCGGAATGCCGCAAACGCAACTCATCGGCAAAATTCTGCGAGAGTTTCAGCCCCTCAACATCGAGGAACGCGGAAAGCTCGCGGTGCGGCTTGGCCTGGGCGCCGATAACTGGATCCAAACTGCATATGCCCAGGCGCGGATGTTCGACGAAGTAACAGGCCCGGAAATCACGCGCCGGATCAGCGATACGGTTATGCGGATATCGGGCCTCTCTCCCTGGACCCAGGCCGGGCGCCAGGCGTTTGGAATCGAATTCACCGGGTATCTGACCGAAAACATTGGCAAGCGCTTTGACGAGCTCGACAGCGGCTTACAGGACGTAATGCGTCAGCACGGCATTGGAGCGGATCGATGGGATATCATCAGAGCAACGCCGCTTTATAAAGACGCCGACAGCGGTCTGACGATCCTGCGCCTCCTCGATGTCGAGAACCGCACAGATCTCGCGCCAGGTTTAGCCAGGGAATTATCCACTCAGGCAATGTCGATGGTTGAGATGCTGACAGACATGGCCGTGCCGGTATCCACGACCAGGGCAAAGGCAACGCTGCGCGGCAACGTCAAGCCTGGTTCGTTGATCGGCGAAATTGCTGGATCGTTTACCCAATTCAAAAACTTTCCCGTGACCATTTTTCACGAACATATTCACCGATATATGCTGATGGACGGCGCCGCCAGCAAAACTAAATACATGATGAATTTCGTCATCGGCACGACCGTCATGGGCGCCTTGGCGCTGCAACTTAAAGACATGGCAAAGGGCCGCGATCCCCGCCCGATGGATAACCCGGCATTCTGGACTGCGGCAATGCTCCAGGGTGGTGGGCTCGGCATATTTGGCGATTTCATGTTTAGCCAGGTCAACCGGATGGGCAGCGGTCTGAAAGGTACGATTGCCGGGCCATCAATTGGGATGCTGGATGATCTGCGTAACCTGACATTCGGCAATGCGGTTGAGTTTAGCCAGGGCAAGGACACGAATTTCGGGAGCGAGAGCGTTAAATTTCTGAGCAAATACACGCCAGGATCATCGATCTGGTATCTGCGCGCCGGGCTCGAGCGTCAGTTGTTTGACCGGCTCCAGGATTGGGTTGATCCAGATGCGGCAAAGAAGTTCCGGCGCAAGGTCAAATTGTACGAGCGCGAATATGGGCAAGGGATGTGGTGGATGCCCAACGAGAACCTTCCGCGCCGCGCACCAAATTTTGCGAATGCGCTTGGACAATGAAAGATTTTGTTTTGATTCTGAATTACAATACCCATAAGGGGGTTATCTATGGCTGATTATCCAATTACGGCGGTTGATCGCCGCACCGTTCTGTCTGGCAGCGCTGGCACTGGGCCATACGCTTTCAGTTTCCCTGTTCTCGCGCAGACTGACCTGGCGGTTTACAAAGACGATACCAAGCTGACGCTGACAACGGATTACACGGTGAGCATCGGCGCGGCTGGCACCGGCACCGTCACCCTGGGCAGCGCGGCAACAGCCTCAAATAACATCACAATTGTCGGCGCCAGGGCAATCGAGCGGACGACTGACTTCGTGACGGCTGGTGATCTCCTGGCATCGAGCCTCAACACCGAGCTCGACAGTCAAACGATTTTTGCTCAGCAAACTTCAGAAGATGCGGCTCGGGCGATTAAGGCGCCGGTTACGGATCCGACATCGATCAATATGACATTGCCAACCAAGGCCAGCCGTGCGGGCAAAATTCTAGCGTTTGACAGCACAACCGGCGACCCGATTGTCGGTGACGAGATCGGCAACTGGCGTGACGATTGGGCCGCATCCACGGCTTACACCGTCCGAGATCTGGTCAAAGACGCGAGCAACTACAACGTCTATCGATGCAACACCGCCCACACGTCGAGCGGAACGACGCCGATCAGCGGCAATGCTGATGCTGCGAAATGGGATCTTGTCTTCGACGCGGCTTATGCGGAGACTCAGGCCAGCAACGCGGCGGCGTCTGCATCTGCTGCGGCCTCGTCAGCGACGGCGAGCGCGTCCAGCGCAACTTCTGCGGCGACCGCTCAGTCAGCATCCGAAACTGCCCAAGCGGCGAGTGAAGCGGCGCGTGACAGCGCAACTGCAAGTGCTTCGTCGGCGACCGCTTCGGCAGCAACCGCAACAACAAAATCAGGCGAGGCAGCGACATCGGCTACTGCCGCAGCGGCGAGTGCAGCAAACGCTGCTGGTAACGCCGGAACTCAATCCGTAGACCGCTTCAATGGCAACGGATCGACCACAGCGTTCACGATGACGGCCAGCCCCGCGACCGAAAACAACACGTCGGTCTACATCAGCGGGGTCTATCAGCAGAAAGACACCTATTCGACAAGCGGCACCACGCTGACCTTCTCGACGGCCCCGCCGACCGGCACGGGCAACATCGAGGTCATGCATATGAGTACGCTGCCAACCGGGATCAGTCCGACGGTTGGTACCACAACAACAGGCGCGGCTGGCACAAACGCCAGCGTCAGCATTAGCGGCCATGAAATTTCGTTCACCGTGCCTCGCGGCGACACGGGTGCCACAGGTCCGACCGGACCAGCAGCTACGATTGGTGTGGGGACAGTCACAACTGGCTCGCCTGGATCGTCGGCGACGGTCACGAATAGCGGTAGTTCGGGCGCAGCGGTCTTTGATTTCAGCATACCGCAGGGCGATGCGGGTAGTGTTGCTGGCATGGCTGACGGCAGCGCGGCGGCACCGTCACTCGCTTTTTCGGCTGACGTGGACACCGGCCTGTTCCGCGTTGGCGCAGACCAGCTTGGCTTCACGACCGGCGGCACCAGCGCGATGACCATCAGTGGCGGCAATGTCGGTATTGGGGTTAGTAGCCCCAACGAAGTTCTTACAGTGCAGAGAAATGGCACCGCCGTGACAGGGTTATCGCCATCTACTGTCGCATCATTTCAATCGACAAGTGCTACCACCCAAAGCAGCTATCTAAGCATTGTTGCAGGTTCGTCTGGTTCATCGGGTCAAGCAGCCCTTTTCTTTGGCGATGCTGATGACCCTGATATTGGAAAAGTGCTCTACAGAAATTCCGACGACTCGATGGATTTCGTAGTCAATGCCTCAAGCCGCATGAAAATTCTCAGCACCGGCAACGTCGGTATTGGCGTAACCCCCAGCTACAAGCTCCACGTCTCCGGCGACATCTACGCTACCGGAAACGTAACCGCCTACTCGTCTGCCGTCGCTAAAGACAACATCAGCACTATCGACAACGCGCTTGACATCGTTGAGCAGCTTCGCGGCGTCACCTTCGATTGGAAGGAAAGCGGCAAGAAGGCCGTGGGCCTCATCTATGAGGAGGTGAAGGAGGTCATCCCTGAGTTGACCAGTGAGAAGGAAGGCCACGTCGGCGTCGCCTATCAGAACACCGTCGCCATCCTCATCGAAGCGGTCAAAACACTCTCCGCAAAAGTCAAAGAATTGGAGGCTAAGTAAATGGCGCTCACCAATAACTCTGCGATCCGCGCCGCTGACGCTATCACAATCAGCGGCTCTAACGTCGGTATCGGCGTCTCGCCCAGCCACAAACTCCACGTCAGCGGCGACATTTACAGCACCGGAAACGTCACCGCGTATTCGTCAGCAGCGGCGAAGGCCGACATCGTGACCATCGCTGATCCGCTCGACCTGATCGGCAAGCTGCGCGGCGTCTCGTTTACATGGAAAGACAGCGGACAGAAAGCACAAGGACTCATTTATGAAGAAGTATCTCAGGTCATCCCAGAGGTCACTTCGGCTCACGGTGGGCATGTGGGCGTACAGTATCAAAATCTGGTGGCGGTCCTTATTGAGTCGGTCAAAGCGTTGAAGGCTGAGATTGATGAATTGAAAGGGCAGAAATAATGGCCCTGCCATCATCCGGCGCAATAAGCCTTGCCAACATCCAAACGGAATTCGGTGGCAGCAACCCGATTGGCCTGAACGAATATTACCGCGATGGCGCTTACGTCGGCGCTGGCGCACCAAATGTCCCAACGTCCGGCCTAATTGATCTCCAAGATTTCTACGGCGCACAAGCGGCCATCGTTCTCGACATAACGAGCAACGCCAGCGAGCAAAACATCCTGACGTTGGCGACGGCGGCGGGGTACACGGCAGCGACCGACAGCACACCGATCATTGTCAATATCGCCAGCGGCGTTACGATCTCCGGCTCAACTACACACGCGCTGCGCACAGGCGCACTCAACGCCAACAGCGACCTGACGATCAATATCAGCGGCAGTGTCGATGGCTATACTGGCGCGCTCGGTGGCTCGGCAGGCGCGGCTGGCCTCGTTGGAGGGGACGCGCTGTTTTTTGAAACCCTGACCGGCGGCACCGGGACTTACATCGTCAACGTACTGTCGGGAGCTAACCTTCGTGGCGGCGGCGGCGGCGGCGGGCGGGGCGGCAACAGAGGAATACGAGGCAGCTACTACGATAATAAATACGGGTGCGAGTTTGCGACACCCGTCTATGGCTCCTTTGGCTCGAACGGCGCGGCGGGCGGCTTCGGTCAAGCAGGGTCCAGTGGCGGGTCAGGCTCATATGGCGGAGGAACGTCGAGCTGCCCAATCCAATCCCCCACCGGAGGCGGCGCGGGAGGCGCTGCGGGGTTTGCCGCTCGCTTCGGGGGTAGAACTGTAACTGTCAATAATTCTGGAACTATCGCAGGGAGTACCGCGTGATGAAAGTACTTATACCTTTTACGGGTGGCATTAACTCGACCTACGCAATGTACAAGTGGTTGACCGAAACGGACCACGAAATCTACGCCAAATACGGCTATGACACATGGCTGTCGCAGGAGAAAACTGACCTAGAAGTCGAGCGCATAAACCTGTCCGTCGCGTGGCTGAAAGAAAATTGCCGAGATTTTGATTTTGAGATTCGAGATTTTAGCGACCCCTACGTCGAAGACATGCAGCCCATCCGCGTGGGCTTTACAAAAGGGCTGCTGGATCAAGGACGACTGCGTCGCCGCTACGAGGCGGCGGGTCAGTGGTCTACCGAAGTGGGCGCTGACGCTGTGGTGATGGGCGTAAGCGTCGAAAACACCAGCATGGATTGCGGTTATAACGCCCTCCGCGTTGAGATCGAAAAAACTGGCGTCAATGTATATTTACCCAGCCTTGGTTTTGACCCAGCCCCGACGGGTGCTGACCTTGATTGGGACGAAATTGCGGCGCGAATGACAGGCCGATACGAGCAGTTTGAGGCGTTGCCTACCGCGTTGCAGGATTTCACGCAGCGTTGTGATGCAACGGTCTGCACAGACCTGACCTGTTTGACGTGTGCGTACACGAGAGGCTACGAGAAGTTTATCGCTGACGGGAAAACAGGCCGGGATTTCGACCGCTACTGTGCGGAAAAAGGCAGCTACGGCCCGTGGCGATCAGAGGCCGACCCGGCTGAATACATGTACCGAGGCGGCTGTTGCGACGAGTGCGGCCTATTCAATTATCTGGCAGACGCCGCTGGTCGAGAGTGGCCTAGCGTTATCATATCGCGAGAGCGCATAAAGTGGTTTGCCGACAATGGCGCTGACATGAGCGGCATCGAAACCGAGGAACAGTTTGGTGATTGGTGTGGCCGCATGGGCAGGATCAATTTGGACCGGGGCGTTGACTCAGACGCGATGCCGGATAACGGCGAGGAGTGGAGAGCCGCTATCCTTGAGGCCGCGCTGCTGTGACCGCCCGACCGTTTCTTGTGTTCCTGTTGGCTGTGATCCTGACGGCCATTTTTGTGCCGCCGGTTCGGTCGAACGAAATACCCTGTCTGCCCAAAGAACAGGCCCAAGCATTTGAGCAGATTGAGCACATAAGAGGTTACGGCATCCGCAACGGCGCCCTGGTAAAACTATCCGTTAGCTCCGAAGGATTTTGGCTCCTGACTATATCGCCCCCGAAAATGGACGGCGCAGTTTGCATCGCGCTCATGGGGACCGATTGGCATTTTGTTACATCGGCGGCGCCGAAAGAGGAAGCGGCATGGACGGCGCGATAGACCTGCGGCTCGTCATTACGCTCTTGGGCGTGGCGGCCAGTGTCTTTGGAGGAGCGGCCATCGCCAAGCTACAGATAAAGCAGTTGACCGAGGAAACGAAAAGCCTGTTTGCCGATATTCGCTCGCTCGATACCCGGTGCGACAAGCTGCATACGCTGACCGAAACACAGCAACAGCGGATCGACGTCCTGGCAAATCTCAATTCTGTGGAGAAATTGGAATTGCGAAACCGCGAAATTTCCAAGCTGTTGAGTGACACTGAGCAAGCACTGGAGCGGGTCAAGCACCTCGAGGTCATGCACAATACAGTACATCCGCCAGTGCCAAGCGAAAGGAAGGCGACATGATTGGACTCATAGCAGGACTTGTGAAGCCCCTCGTCGGCGGCGTAGTTGATTACGTAAAAACGGGACAGGAAATCAAAAAGGCTGAAAAGGAAAACCGCGCTCGGCTTCTGCGCGACAAGCAGTCGAATAACGCCGAGTGGGAAATGGCGAGCCTGACCGACAAGGATAAGTGGCTGCGCCGGTTCAGCTTCGGAATGTTCGCCGCGCCGTTCTTCTGGGCGCTTGTCGATCCTGTCGCAGTCGAGCAATATTTTAACGTCGCGCTATCAGCGATGCCGGAATGGTATATCCAAATGTTTGGCGCGATGGTCGGCGGCGTTTGGGGTATATCGGCGCTGAAGAATACGGCCCCTGCTCTGGTCACTGGCGTCGTCAAAGCCCTACGCAAGTGACATTCCTCGAGCAACTGACCGAGATCCTGCACCGCGAGGAAGGTGAGGTTTTGGCGTTGTACAACGATCACCTGGGCAAACGGACTGCGGGGTGCGGCCACCTGTTAATCGAGGCTGATGGAGATCTGTATCACGCGCCCCTAGGAACGCCGATCAGCCAGGAGCAATCCGATGCCTGGTTCGAGCAGGATGTTCAGACCTGTATCAACGACGCCCGTTGGCTGCACCCTGACCTGGACGATCACCCCCAGGCGGTCGGCGTCGTGATCGCCGCGATGGCCTATCAATTAGGTCTGCCGTCTCTGAGCCGGTTTAAATTATTTCACCAGGCAATCCAGGACCGACTATACGACCGAGCGGCGGATGAAATGCTCGACTCCAAATGGGCGCGCATCGATACCCCTGCTCGAGCCGAGCGCATGGCGCAGATGATCCGAGCGCTTGCGGCCTAAGTCACACATATCCGGCGACTTGGCCGAGACGCTGGCAGCGGCGCATTATATTCAGTTGGGTTATTTCACGTTTACGCCGTTGTCGAGCTCGAGCCCGATTGATTTGATTATCGTAAATGGCGACGGGACGCGGCTGATCCAGATCAAAAAGGACTCAAAGCGCGTCAACCCAGGCCGATCAAAACCGGCCCGGATCAACCGCAAGCGAACTGATTTACAGAAAAAACTCGGCGTCGAAATGGTTTATGTTGATATCGGAACCGGCACCGTCGCCGAGACGGATCACAATTATCCATCACGCGGTAAAACCGATACCATCTAAATCACCCGTGATCACGATGCCGCGCTCGCGACCAGGCACCCGCTCGATCAGATTGTTTGCCTCAAGCCGCCGCAGCCTGGTGATAATTGTCTGTAAAGAATTCGGGCCGATGCCCATTTGCTGCGTCATCTCTTGCAGCGTCGGCGCGAAGTGTTTCGCCTCGATCTCTGAGCGAATAAAATTAAACAGCACCACGTCTTTCGGGAAAAGCGGTTCAGTCATTGATTTTTACCTTGATTGATTTCGCCCTGGCGGCTGGCCGGTCCGCGACGGTGTAACCTTTTCGCGCCTGGTTAAATCCCCAGGTCACAGTGCCGATCTGTTTGCCATCTTCCATGACCACACCCTCGGGGCTGTTGCCCAGGGCATTCATAATTTCGGTCGCGATCTCTGTCTTCAGCTTGTTGATTGCGGCACCCGCGCGCATGGCATCGTCGTATTCCAATGCCAGTTGGCTGAGCTCATGGCTGAGCGTGACGGGAGGATCGCCCTGGTCAACTCGGCGCCAGGTATTGGCGGCATCGTTCGGCGTCAGCGCAGGATACCAATCTCGATCACCATGAATTTTATAAGCAACAACCCGCTTTTGAAAGTCGAGAACATCCGCCTCGATCTTTGCCTGGCGTGACGGGTCTGCCGGCAACAGGTAGATGCGGAGCTCGGTGCCTTTATATAGCGTCCCGATAGCCGCCCATTTATAGCCGGTACACATCATGCAACCCTCGACCTGGATCGGGCCGCGATACAACGCTGGCTCTGGGCTCGGCGCGGCGCCCGTCAATTTACTCTCCAAAATGCCAGGGCCATCGAGCACAATCTCGTCGGCGCCGATGACATAGATCCCGCGAGCCGGGTCGGTGCTAAACACTTCGCCAGTACCCTGCCCTATGCCGTCCAGGCTGACCGCCAGGGGCAAGGTCGGATGCTGGATAGCCTCGAGCACATCGATCTGTGCATCGACGCCCAGGCGCCGCGCTGTCTCCTCGAGGATCATGTTTTCGGTCTTATTGCCCCAATCCGCCGCCTCGATATATTCGCGCTCGGTGTCGGGGCGCTTGCCACCGTTGTCGATAGCGGCGAACGCTTTCACCAGGCAATCATTTGGCGTCTGAAACGGGTTGATCCCAAGCAATGACGGTAGCATCGATCCGCTCGCCTGAGTGTCGGGCGTCAACTTGCCCTGGGCCACGCCGGTCATAGCGGCAGACCTTCCATCGCGACCCAGGTGAACAGCATCACGCCGATGCCGATGATCATCACAGCCGCCTCGGCTGCACGGGTTATCCAGTAACGCATATCGCAATCTCCTCGCGGAAATCGCTGACAGGATTCGTTGTCTCACCTGCGCCTAAGTGTTTGATTTAGGCTATTTGAGCAGACCCGCTCCGGGCCTCCACTACCTGTCAGCGATTCCCTGATTTCTGGGATTTCGTTGAAAGGTGAGACAATTTTTCGGCAACTGGTGAGACACTGACGTTTCTGAGGCGTTCTAGTCCACTGGTTGCCAAATCTTTTTTATTCGCCTGGTCGGTATACAGATCCGCCAGCTTCGAGGTCGTCCAGCCGAATGTCGCTTTGAGCTCTGAGCTCGTCGCGCCGTGCTCGGCCAATATTTTTGCCAGGGCTTTCCTCACTCCGTGCGCTGTACACTCGACCGGCAACCCTGCCATTTTGCATCGCTCAGAAAACCAATGCGAAAGTGATTTTTGTGTGAACGGTTTTCCGAAACGGTTGAGGACATAATTATCCAGGCTCACACAATTGGCCTCCCGCGCCGCGTCGATCGCCGCTCGCAGGTCTGGTGATATTGGCAGGTTCAGATCCACGCCTCGCCGCTCTTTGCCGACACGCTTCTCGGTCGTGAACACCATCCGGTCGCCGACCTCGTTGCGAGGGCCGAGTTTCTGCGCGTCGGATATCCTGACGCCGAGATGAAACATCAGGCTCATGCAGATGTGCGGTGCTGACCCTGGTGGCCAGTAGGCAAAGAACTGCTCGACCTGTTCAGCGGTCCATGTCCAATGCCCCGAGTACCTGGTGCCATCAGCGCTTGTGTGCGTGTGAGCTCGCAGCGCCGGATTATCTGATGGCTTTTCCACACCGACAAACGGGTCGTGATCGATCAACCCTGTCACCTGGGCGTGTCTGAATACCTGGCTCAGAAATTTTCTGCGATGTTCTGCGGCGGCAGGTTTCTTCTCAGATAATTTACGCGCGCGGATCTTCTCGACATCGAACCGATTTATCTGAACGTATTTAAGATCGCCAAACTCGTCAGATATCTGCCGCAACACCCGACCACGAACGAGGCGCGTGTTTTCTGCGAGCGCCAGAAACCGACCCGATCTCATATAATCATCGATCAACCATCCCAGCGTGTCGCGCCGGAAGGTTATGTTGATCGGGGCCATGCTCGAGAGCTCACCAACTGCGACCCCGTACTCGACATAAAACTCGGGGCTCATTGGTTTTGATTTCAATCGGATCGTTTTGCCGTGCCGCCTGACACTGACCCGCAGCGTCCCGTGCTGCGAGAAATCGGTCTTCATATACGGCAGTTTCGACAGCTTGAGCGCCGCAATTATCTCGGCAGCGTCTCCGCGTTTAATCGTCGCCTTTTGTTTTTGTTCTGTGTCCATTCCTTAACCTTTCACTTTTTTTTGATTTCCGAAACAATTATCGTTTGTCAATTTGCGTGGCAATTTGCGTGGCAATTTGCGTGGCAATTTGCGTGTCAATTTGACAATTAATTTTTCCTACTTTTCCGCTCTTTCGTGCGTGAATCCCATTGATTTTCTAATGTGATCAACGCTCATAATCCTCGCAATCCGAGCGCGCAGCCCCTTGCCGAACAACGACTCTGGCGGGGCGGCGTCGGCGAGCGTCATAAAATAATGGGTGGTTGCGCGCTCCAGTGCGATGACGCTCTGACGAGTAGGCCTGATGATCTTTGAGCGTTTGTCGGCGGGGTCGGATTCGATCACGATCATTTTGCAGGTGGCCGCGTCTTTACAGATCCGCGCAAACGATGCGTCTGACACGCCAGAAGTTGACTGATGCAGTTCAGATCGTGTCGGCCAATAGCCGCGATTCCACGATAATTGGAGCGCATAGTAGATATTTTGGCGGTCCCGCGTCGCGGACCAAAATCTGAGCGCGGCCTCTGCGTCAGGTGATCGTGTTTCGGCCATCCACCACAGACGAGCCTCGCAATAAGCGGCCATAAAATCGCGATATTCCGCAAACTCTGCGACCTGATGCGGCGGTGCATCGTCGTGCGCGTGTCGGCTGAAATCCTTGCCGCTGACAACTGGTATTTTTACGCCCATTATTTTTCTCCTCTTTTCAGAACATTACTTACGGAACTCGGGTACCATTTGGTCCCGCCTCGAGCGGTCTTGATGCCTCGGGCCGTGAGCCCGTCCGCTAATTTTTGCAGCGTGTCGCAGCCGTATTTTCGGAGCTCCTCGATGACCTTCATCACTTCGACCGCGTGGGCGTCGGCGTCTGCCTTTACCTGTTCGCCGCCCAGGTGTGCGCCCTTCTCTGGCGTCGGCGAGCCCAGGACAGTGCCTCGAGCCTTTGATGCCTTGAGCGCGGCCTTGGTCCGCTCGCCGATCAGGTCCGCCTCATACTGAGCGACGTTTGCCATCATATTGAGCATGAAACGGTTCTGGCTCGGATTTCCGAAGTCCGGGATATCGCAAGCGATGAACTTTGCCGAGCTCTCCATCAGCCGCGATAGAAACGGCACGTTGCGCGTGAGCCGGTCCAGCTTGGCGACGACCAGGATGGCGCCGTTTGCCTCGCACAGATCCAGCGCCTTGCGTAGCTCTGGACGTTTGCGATCAGAACGCTTGCCGCTTTCGTGCTCTGTGAATTCGGCGATGATCTCCCAGGCGCCACCGTTCAAGTGCTGCTGGACAATCTCGCGCTGCGCCTCGAGGCCGAGCCCACTGGCGCCCTGCTTCTTTGTCGAGACGCGGTAATACGCGACGTATTTGCCGGTGTGTGGCGTCCCTGCTTTGTCGTTCATAATATTTTCTCCCGATTTAATTTTGCATAAGCGGCCTTGTACTTTTCTATTCGCTCAAAATCTCGCGGCCCTGGGTTTGCAATGCGCCCTAGATCCATGTTGTCCTTCAGGTCAGCAAGTTTGACCAGGCGACCGATTTCGTTAAGCCCTGCCCGGTCAATGAATTCGTCGTAAGTCTCCGCGCAATCACGGGTTACGCTAATTAGTGCGGCCTCGCATTCGGCGGTCAGCCCGGCATCCCGCAAATCTGCAAAGGTCTTTTCTGTGTCCTCAACAACATCATGCAGAACTGCCACAATGCGCGCAGGGTTGCTTGGCATCGACAGCATGACCCGCAGGGGGTGAAGAATGTACGGCATCCCGGCCTTATCTCTCACACCTTCGTGGGCAGCGGCGGCGATTGCGATGGCGCGCTCGATGCTCAAAAATGCTGCTTTATCATTCATAGTATCTTCTCCCGATTTACAGTCCGCAATATGCGGGATCCTGTTGGCCTTTGTAAAGCCGTTCACGCTGCCAGGTCGAACAGCGGCAGACCGATCAGGTCCATTGCGCGCTCGTCCGTGGCGCGTTTTGTCCGGGGTTTGAACTCGATCACCTCGGGCTTGTACCTGCCGGTCGCGACGTAACTGGTCCGCAGCAGACGGTAGATCTCGCGCCATTTCGTGCCGTGGACGCTGCCGCTGGGGCCGTATACCCGCCCACCGATGCGGAGCTCGCCGCTGTTGTAATCGATGACGTGCGCCAGTTCGTGGCAGAGCAGCGCGGCCAGGGGTTTGAGCTCGTCGTCCGGTTCACCGTACAGGTCGCCGATCTCTGGATCCTTGGCGATGGCCCGGTACTCGCACCAGGCGCCGTTGCCGTCTGTCACCTTGCCCATTGGCGCGGCGTATCGCTTCTTGTCCCTCGCTGGCGTGTGGCTTTTCGTCAGATAGTCGAGATATGCCAGGGTCTTTTTGGTGTATGGCTTGAACATCCAGCCGGTGCTCTTGAGCGCGATGCTCATGTAAGGAAATCCGTTTTTCTTTCCCCCGTAACTCGCGCCCTTCCGGTTAGCTGTCCGCAGCACCAGGTCTTTCCGCCAGGTAACATCGATCCCGTTCGCCTCGGCGATGTCCAGGATCTCGGCAGTCATGCGGTTGATGGTCGCTCGGTTGGTCATGTTAGTATTCCTCCCGGTAATAACGTGCGTCGGCCATTCGCTCGCCCCAGATCTCGACGATATCCGCGAAGGCTTTTTTTGCGGCGGTCTTTGTTGTCGCTCCGGCTTCGATCAGATCGGCCTCGATGTCCGCGAGCTCCATTGTCTCGACGATGACGCTCCAGCCGCTTTTTTCGTAATTGGCCATCGCGTAGTCGTAGAGGTATTTCGCCAGGTCTTTGGTGTTCATCGTCATCCCTCCAATTCTTTCAATTCAACACAGGCGGCTGTCCAGGCATCCTCGGCTCTGAAATATTCCTCGCTGTATTTCTCGATTTTCGGATCCCGCATCACGCAGAAAGCCAACTCGGCAGCGTCTTTGAGCTCGGCGATGTCCCTGGCGCATTCTTCGCAATACGTCCGCTCCTCGAACCCCTCGGTCAGCCAAGCGCAGTCGTCGCATCCGTTGTTCGGTAGTGTCGTGATCGTCATGGTCATCCCTCCTCGTTTGCGAATTCCAGTTCCTCGAGCTCGTTCAGCACCTCGAGCACATAGTCGTATGTCACGCCTGGGTACTTGAGCAGGGTGACAATATCGTCGCTGTCCTTGCGGCTCGTTGCCTTAAACCCGAGAGCGTAAAGCTCAGCGGCTAAGTCGGTTGGTGTCTTGAAAATGTTCATCGTCATCCCTCCTCGTTGTAAGCTGCCCAGATCTCGTTCCAATCAACCGCATCGATGAAGGCCCGAGCCCATCCGATGACCAGGTTGAAAGGCTCAGCGTCATCGATCATTTCTTCGACCGCCTCGCGCATCGCGCCGGGTTCCCATCCGGCCCAATCGCCGCCGTCGAAGAACTCCAGGTTGACCCGCCAAGTCTCGTAATTGGTCCAGCCGTTGTAGGTTTCTGTGGTCATCTTTCTGTCTCCTTCTCGAATGTTTCTCGTCTCTTACAGTTGATATATAAAACCCAATAGGTACCTTTACAAGACCCATATGGTACCTTTTGTGGAATAAAATGCTGAAACAGAAAAAGTTCTCGCTATCTCAAGACGTTATCGAGCAAATAAAAATTGCTGCGAAGGCGGATCGGCGCTCGGAATCGAGCCTGGTTGATCAGATTTTGCGTCGAGAACTGCGTCGGGCGCTGCGCGATGATGACCTGGCGCGTGTCCAGGATGCGGCGCGCAAAATCACATGAGCTTTAGCAAAGCCAAAGGCACAGGCTACGAGACTGAGGTCGTCAAAGCGCATCGAGCGCTCGGCATCGAGTCCAGGCGCCAGCCAGGCAGCGGCGCGATTGCCGGTTTCCCCTGCGACATTCAGATCGCCGGGCTCCTGGGCGAATGCAAACGATCAAAGAAGCAATGCACCCGCTTGTACAAGGCGCTCAGCCAGGGCGGTGCGGACATCCTATTCGTGCGAGACGATAACCAAAAAACTCTGACGGTCCTGCCCTGGGAAACCTGGGCGCTGATCCTCGAATGGTGCGAGCTCGCAAAGAAATTTCCGGCAGAACCGGAATCCGAGATCGGCGGAACCGATCATGCAAATGAGGAATGAGAAATGAGAAAACACGACAGACTTAACGGGAGCGGGATGCGCAAAATGCTCCTGCTGCTCGCTGAGAACACGGACATCATTGAGGTGGAAGGCGAAAAGGATATTTGCGTTTTCCATGATGGATGGTCCGACGAGCGGGTCGCCGAGGAAATGGGCACCAAAAACGTTGCAAAAATCCGCACGTCGCGAGCTCGTTATTTCGGGAGGCTCCCCGACAAAAAACCCGAACCCCTAGATCTGACCGAGCGCATGAGGATTTGCGAGTCACAGGTTCATTTTTGGGAGAAGCAGATTCTTGAAAATGAAGTCGTTCAAAAAAACATCGACGAGGCATTAGTGCGTTCTGTGAAGGGTGTGCAAAACGAAATCAGCAAAATGCAGCGCGAGCTCGTCGTCGCCCAGAAAATGCTCGAAAAACTGCGGCCTCTGATCGATGACCCGGAGCCCACAACCCCAATCAAAACCAATGGACACGCAAAGGAGTTAAACTAATGGATCTATCAGTATTCGACGGCGGTAGCGGCACGGAATATATCAGCTACAAAGCCCAGGAAACGCCGCATTGGAAAATTGACGGCGTGTCGGCAGACATCAAAAAGTTTCTGCTGAACCCGCGCAGCCTTAAGACGGGCTGGGGCAAGCTGGCAACCGGCGAGGCGCCGCATTGGGTCTGGGCTGACATTGCTGGCACGACGATGGATAAGCCGAGCGAGGAGCACAAACCGGCGTTTCAGCTAATGGTTTTGCTTAACGAGGCTCACGGCTCCCCGGTCACGGGTTGGCGCGAGTGGTCAACTAACCAGGCCGGAGCTCGTCACGCCATCAAGGCGATCTGGAAAGACATCGATGCCGGTGCGAAGGAAAACCCTGGGAAGTCGGCGGTCATCGAGATCACGGGCTACGATGGGCAGAAATTCGGTCCTGCCACGGTCACGGTGCCGGTGTTCAAGATCGAGGCATGGGTCGATACGCCTGGCTTGGTTGAAGCGGCCCCTGCTCCGGCTCCGGCCCCCGAGCCTGTCGCGCAATCAGAAAACGTCTTCTGATCGCATCTCATGGACGATATCGGGAACCTTTTACCAGCGATTGCTGAGCGCTTTCTGGGCGAGCCGTCTTCACGACGCGGCGTCACCCTGGCGTATGGCACTCACGGGTCATTAAAACTCGACCTGGGAAAAGGCACCTGGTTTGACCATGAGAACGATGTCGGCGGTGGTGTCGTGGATCTGTTACTGCGAGAAGTTCCCGAGCTCGCAAAGGCAGAACCCGGCTCCATCGCCGACTATTTACACAACGAATTCGGCCTCGAGAAGCGCGAGAACGGCGCCAGGTACGATTTAGAGGGGCTGAGAACGCCTCCCACGCCGCGCTCAGTCGTGGCGACGTACCAATACCGCGATGAAAGCGGCGCTGTGCTGTATGAAATCGACCGAATTGAGTGGATCGAGAACGGCAAACGGCAAAAGACATTCCGACAACACCAGGTAAAAGACGGCCAGCGGCTCCCCAACAAGGGCGATGCGCGGTCTGTTCTGTGGCGACTGCCCGAGATCCTGGCATCGACCGGCCTGGTGGTCATTGGCGAAGGCGAGAAGACCGTCCAGGCACTCGTTGATCATGGCTTCTATGCAACGACCTGCGACGGCGGCTCGAAGAATTGGGATCTGACGCATAGCGCCAGCCTACGCGACCGCGACGTGCTGATACTGCCGGACAATGATGACGCTGGGCGAGCTCACGCGGACAAGGTTGCGGCATCGCTCAAAGACTTCGCGGCCAGTGTGCGGATCCTCGAGCTCCCTGACCTGCCGCATAAGGGTGACGCATACGATTGGTTTGCGGCCGGTCACACGGCGACAGAATTGCGTGACCTGGCGGACAGTGTGCCGGTCATTGAGCAAGCCGAGCTCCAGGCGATCACGCCGATCCCGGTCATGTCGATGCTCGAGGTCATGTCCATGCCGCCAAACGAGTGGTTGGTCGAGGGGCAGATCCCGGAGAAATCGGTCAGCGCGATCTACGGGCCATCCGGCAGCGGCAAGACGTTCCTGGCGCTCGATATGATGCTCAGCGTTGCCCATGATCGCGCCTGGCAGGGCAACTATGTCCGCGAGGGTGCCGTGTTCTACATCGCCGGAGAAGGCGTCTCAGGGCTGCGGAAAAGGCTTCATGCCTGGCACAAGCATCACCAGGTCGAGGCGTCCGCGCCATTCTACGTGATCGGCCAGGCGGTCATCCTCAACAGCACCCAGGCCATCGACGACCTGATCCAGACCATCGACCAGGTGCGCGGCGGTCAACAGGTTCAGGCGGTCGTGTTTGACACCCTGGCGCGCTGCTTTGGCGGGGATGAGAACGACGCCAGTGCGATGGGTGAGGCAATCCAGGCAATGGATCTGATCAAGCGTTACTTCGATTGCGCGGTCGTCGCAGTGCATCACACGGGCAAGTCCGTCGATAAGGGTCTGCGCGGATCCTCGGCATTGCTCGGCGCCCTGGACTCATCGCTCCAGGTCACGGGCGAGGATGGATATCTGCGGCTCAAAATGGACAAGCAGAAGGATGACATCGAGCTCGGCGAGGCATGGTTTTCGATGGATCAGGTCGAGTTCCAGGCACACGCGCTCGATGATCCCGAGACGAGCCTGGTGTTGACCAGGACAGGACAGCGCGAAAGCGGCGTGAAGATGACCGACAACGAGAAGCGCGTTTATGACGCCCTGGTCAAAGCAGTGGATCGGCACGGTCAGCGGTCGGCGGATTTCTCATGGCGCTGGGTCGGGGAAGATGAGTGGCGCCAGGAGTTTTACGACATGACGAGCTCGAGCGGAAAACAGGGCTCACAGCAGCGAGCATTCAAGCGCGCGGCGGACGGATTGATCGCAAAAGAGCTCGTCGCAAAGGACCAAAATCGGTGCTGGAGCGTGAAAATGGCCAAAATGGGGCCGGACAGCCCGGACATTGCCCGGACAGAGCAAAATGTCCGGCAGGAAGGTAATTAAATCAATGAGTTACAATAGGCCGGACATTCACCCGGACATTGAATTGCGTGTAACCGTAGCCCGGACGGACAGGACATATCTCTATATGTCCGTCCGTCTGTCCGGCACGGTGTCCGGGGTGTCCTGATGGTGGATATTCCAGACGTTGATCGCATCGCAAAACTGATGGAGTCGAGATGGGGGGTCGAGCGTCTTCCCAGGCTCGTTTCGGAATTCCTCCGCATGAAGTTCGAGCAGCAGCGCGATGCGTTCGACGCGGCGATAGAGTCCGGCGACCAGGATCGGATCTCGGACATCGGCGCCGGGATGATCCGTGCCTGGGAAAAGTTGGACGAGGTAGCGCGCCAGGAAGGTCATCGATCTCTGCCCGACACGATTTGGACCGTGAAGCATCCAGGCACCGGCAAAGTGGTCGGGATCTATAACGGCAATGTGTCGTTGATGGAGCTCCGCGATGTGGCCGAGGCAAGCTTCCCGCTCGAGGATCTGGCGAAGTTCATTCCCAATGTGCTCGTAAACGCGCTTGAGGCGTTCCCTGGTAGCGAAGTCAGCGATGTCCGGGATAGGGAGGCACTCGATGACGAAATCCCCTTCTGAGCTCGGCAATAGGCGTTATTGCGTTTTACCTGCGCGGGTCTGTTACGACGACAAACTGCACATGACGACGTTGCGCGTTTTGATGGCGATTTGCATCCACACGAACGGCGCCGGAGTTGCTTGGCCATCCAGGGAAACGCTCGGACACATTGTCAGCCGGTCAAAAGACACGATCAGCCGCCACACCAGGCGATTGGTCGCTGCGGGATACCTGCGGAAGCTGAAGCCGAAGAAATACCCGATACCGCGCCGGACCAATCACCACTGGTCAACAGCCAGGTATCAAGTGCTGTTCGAAGGCGACAAGACCAAGCTGCCGACAAAAGAGCAATTCCTCGCAGCGAAGCCCACCGTGCGCCTCGCAGATGACACGGCGACCCATTCCGCAAGCGATAACCGACAGGGGGTCCGGGGGATGAATAATCAATCCCACGCAATAGCCCAGGCATTCGCTGCCGGAGTCGCTCGAGCGAGCGGTCAGCACCGGATCGCGGAACAAAATCTGTCGATGGCGGCAAAGCTGGACGCCGCAAACGTAAGCGCAGAGCGGATCCTGGACGTGACGACGCAGATGACCAGGGAAGCGCTCGAGGCCGGGAGATCTGCGCCATTGACGCTCGAACAGGTTGCAGCCTGGGCCGGATTGGACTAATTTACAAATGCCAAACGTTCTTAAGGGATATGGAAACGTGCCGAAAACCGCAGAATTCCGCCATTCTTGGCCCGAAGGAGGCCACCCCCTGGCCCCCACCCCCGCGCTTCTCCTGCCGGGGGCCGCACACGAAATTTTAGCGCGTTCCGCCAAATGAGTCGCGACCCAATCGTCAACGCGGTGATCGATCAATTCGAGGCCCGGTCCGACGAAGGTATGCGCCACTATGGCATGAGCATGGCCGCCAATCCTAAGACCCCCCTGCAATGGCTCCAGGACGCGCAGGAGGAGCTTATGGACGCGATCCTGTATCTCGAAGCCCTGCGCGACTCCATGCCCCTCCAGCCCGCTCCTGCGGCGCCCCAGTGCTATGTCTGCGGCGGTCAAATTGTCCATATCGATGACGCGCTGGTTTATGGCAGTCCGCACGCTCAAGAGTCGCGGCTCGCCTGTGTCGATTGCGGCGCCGCGTACACCGTCCACCATGATGAAAGGAAGCTGCATGGCTAAGAAAAAAGGTCTTTACGCCAACATGAATGCGCGCAAGGCGGCTGGAACCTCGCGCCCTAAATCGAAATCAACGGTATCGGCAAAGGCATATTCAAATATGAAAGCCGGGTTTCCGAAGAAAAAGAAGTGACTGACAAGATCTCCGTCCGTAAGGCGCGCGCTGCGCTGAAGGATGACGATGAAAATCTGCGTGAAGCGGTGACGCAGGAGCTCACTGCGCTGGCAGCGTCGGAAATCACGGATGTCCTGTTTTGGGATGAAACGGGACGAGTGACGCTGACCAGCGCAGACCAATTATCGTCGCGTGTGAAAAAGGCGATCAAGAAGGTCAAGGTTACGCCTGGCCGCAATGGCACCAGTATCGAAGTCGAGATGCACGACAAGATCGCGCCGCTGCGGCTGCTGGCAAAGCACACCGGGATGCTCGATGGCGTCCAGGATCAGAACAAGCCGAGCGTTATCGGGATCAATTTGAAGGGACCAGCAGTTACGAATTACGAGGTGATTGAAGATGAGCAGCGAGAGCCAGAAGTGGATATCGGACACGGTGACGAGCAAGCGGAAGGCGATGGGCCTGACCCGTGAACAACTTTCCTGGGATGCAGGTGTTGCGGCGGCGACGATCCGAAATCTTGAACTGAATACCCATAACATCACATATGCCAAGCTCGCGCTGATCGTCGGCGCGCTGGGCATGGAACTCGAACTCATGGACATCGATGCCCCGCAAGAAAACGACTGACCGCTCCCCGCGCCGCAAGCGCGATGCACAGACCACGGATGCGCTGACGGAATTCGAGCTCGATTTCTCGGAGTCGCCGACTGTCTGGAATTTCCTGAACTCTGATAATTTTGTGCGCGGGATCATGGGGCCGGTCGGATCCGGGAAATCCTACGCGTGTTGTGCTGAGATCTTCCTCCGCGCCGTGAAACAGGCACCCTCTCCCCGTGACGGGATCCGCCATACCCGTTTCGCCATCATCCGTAACTCATACCCCGAGCTCCGCACGACGACCCTCAAAACGTGGCAAGAGATATTCCCCGAGAATAAATGGGGCGCAATGCGCTGGTCCCCGCCGATCACGCATCATATTCAGCTACCCCCGCGCGGTGATGCTGCCGGGATTGATTGTGAGGTGATATTCCTCGCCCTGGATCAGCCCAGGGACACGCGCCGCGTTCTGTCGCTTGAGCTCACGGGCGCGTTCGTTGATGAGGTCCGTGAGCTCCCAAAGGCGATCATCGATGCGCTGACCTCGAGGGTGGGCCGGTATCCGTCAAAGGCGGACGGTGGCGCTACGTGGCGCGGTGTTTGGATGTGCTCGAACCCGATGGATGATGATCACTGGTATTATCGTTTGGCTGAGAAGGAAAAGCCGGGGAAAGGCGATTGGGCATGGAAGTTTTTTCGCCAACCTGGCGGCGTTCATCCTGGATCCGTCGAAGATAAGAACGCGATATTCTCGGCTGGCAAGCACTGGGTGCCTAACCCGAAGGCCGAGAACACTAACAACCTGCCCCCTGGCTATTATCAGCAGCAATTGCAGGGCAAAAATCTCGATTGGATCAACGCCTATGCAGCGGGTCTTTATACGTTTGTCCAGGAAGGTCGAGCCGTCTGGCAGGAATATGTCGATAGCACCATGTCTGCGGAGACGCTCGAGATCGATTATTCGTTACCGATCCATGTCGGCCTTGATTTTGGTCTGACCCCTGCCGCCGTGTTTGGCCAGCGCCATCCATCCGGGCAATGGAATATGTTTTACGAGCTCGTAACGGAGGACATGGGGCTCGAGCGCTTTGGGCAAATGCTTTTGTACGAGCTCAACACGCGCTTCGATAAACTCGAGCCGCTGATCTGGGGTGATCCTGCCGGGTCAAAGCGCGATGAGATCTTCGAGGTGACGGCGTTTGACCATCTGCGAACACTGGGCCTGAACGCCAAACCAACGGCGACGAACGACTTTCAGGTGCGCCGCGAGGCTGGTGCTGCGCCGATGACCAGGCTGATCAACGGCAAGCCGGGTTTGCAGGTCCACAAGGATTGCCATCAACTCCGCAAAGCCCTGACCGGCGGATATTATTTCAAGCGCGAAGCAATCAGCGGTGGCCAGGAACGCTTTCGCGATAAGCCATATAAAAACAATTCGTCTCATGTCGGTGACGCCTATGGATATATCTGCCTCGGTGGTGGTGAGCATCGACGGCTCACGCGCGGATCGCACCGCCCTGGCATCAATACCGAGCCGGTGATCGCGAATACTGAATTTAGTGTTTTCTGAAAAAAACCCCCGGCACTGGGCCAGGGGAGTTTCCGCCAGGGAGACGGGAGGAGAACAAGAAACGCGATATTATATCCGAGCTCGCCGTGATTGATTTTCAAAACTTTATAAATCTGCCCGACGGCTATCGCCTGATCCCGTTTTCTCCCGCGCATTTCTATCTGTACGACTATTCCGAGATTGAACGCGCCAGCTTTGCGGCGTTCCCTGGCTATCTCGATTGGCTGACCGCGCAATCGCAGATCGGCCCATCGGCAACAGCCATGCGCGGCGGCGAATGTGTGATGTCGTTTGGCCTGGTGCCGATGATCCCCGGTGTCCTCGAGCTCTGGATGCTGCGCGGGTCCGGCCTACGGCACCACGGACGCCCCTTTCTGCGTTCCGCCCGACAGTTTTTCGATGCCCTGGGTACCGTGCCGGACCTGCGACGGGTCCAGTTCACGGTCCACACACAAAACTTTGCCGGTGTCCGCTTCGCTGAATGGTTAAATTTCGACATCGAGGGAACGCTGCGGCAGCTTTTGCCAGGCGGTTCCGACGCTTTCCAGTTGTCGAGGATATATAATTGATATGGGTGGAGTATTTTCGTCTCCTAAACCTCCAGCGCCGGATCCATCAATTGCCGAGAGCCAGCGCAAGCAGGAAGAAATTCTTAAAAAGCAGGAAAAGCGCACTGCCGAGAAAGAGCGTCTGGCGGGTGATCAGCTTATGTCTCGGCGCCGTGCGTTAAGGTCTGGCGGTCAGCGGATGCTTCTGGCGTCAAACCGCGACAACGCGCAGACCGGCGTCGATGATCTGAAAACTACCCTGGGATGAAGCTATCGCCCGAGCAGGTAATCAAGCGCGCGGAAAAGGCTGACCGACGCAAGGATCAGTGGCGCAGTTTATTTTCTGATTGTTATGAATTCGCGTTACCGCAGCGCAATCTTTACGACGGTAACTATGAAGGCGGCACAGTCGGCCAGCCGAAGATGGAACGGGTATATGACTCGACCGCCATCAATTCGACGCAGCGATTTGCAAACCGTCTCCAGGCAACGCTATTCCCGCCGTATCGAAACTGGTGTCGCCTCCATGTTGGCACTGATATCGACCCCGAGCAAAAAGAAGGGCTCCAGCGCGCGCTCGATATCTACAATGAGAAAATGTTTGCGGTCATCCGTCAGACTAATTTTGACCTGGCAATGTCGGAGTTTCTCGTGGATCTCGCAGTCGGCACGGCGGTCATGCTTATCCAGCCTGGCGATGAGGACACGCCTATCCGGTTTGAGGCGGTGCCGCAATTCCTGGTGTCGTTGGAGGAAGGTCCGCACGGATCTGTGCAGAACGTCTATCGTAAGATGCGAATGCGCTGTGAGGCCGTCCCGCAGCACTGGCCGGATCTGACGGTTACGCCCGAGCTCCAGAAGCTCATCGATGAGAAACCGACCGACGAGATCGAGCTCCTCGAGGCCACGATCTACAAGCCGGACGACGATTATTATTGCTATCACGTCATCTGGCCGCAGAAAAAAGAGGAACTGGTTTTCCGCGAAATGGATAGCACCCCCTGGGTTGTCGCCAGGTACAGCAAAATCGCTGGCGAGGTCATGGGGCGCGGCCCCCTGATTTCCGCGATCAGTGATATCAAGACCTTGAACCTGGTTAAAAAGCTGATCTTGCAGAATGCCAGCCTGTCGATCAGCGGCGTCTATACCGCAGCCGACGATGGTGTGCTCAATCCGCAGACTGTCCGCATTCAGCCCGGCTCGATCATCCCGGTTGCGCGCAATGGTGGCCCCCAGGGCGAGAGCCTCAAGCCCCTGCCCCGTGCCGGTGATTTCAATACCGCTCAGATCGTGATCAATGACCTGGTGGTGAGTATCAAGAAGATCATGCTCGACGATACGCTCCCGCCTGACACGATGTCTGCGCGCTCAGCGACCGAAGTCTCGGCGAGGATGAAAGAGCTCGCGCAAAATCTCGGATCCGCTTTCGGCAGACTGATCACTGAGGCCATGACGCCAATCGTCAGCCGTGTGCTCACGGTAATGGATCAGGCCGCGATCATCGATCTGCCGCTGAAGGTTGACGGCCAGCAGGTCAAGATCGTCCCGATATCCCCGCTTGCCCAGGCACAGAACCTCGATGAGCTCGAGGCGGTGATGCAATTCATGCAAATCGCCCAGGCGGCGGGACCGAGTGGTCAACTGGCCATTAACCAGGACAAGGCCATTTCGTTCATCGCCGACCGCCTCGGTGTGCCGATGTCGATCCTCAATACCCAAGAGGAAAAAGAGGAAATCCTGGCGCAGATTGAGCAACAGGCAGAGGAAGCTATGGCGGCACAGGCTGAGCAGGAAGGCGCACCGGCATGAGCACAACCTGGGCGGATCTGACCCGCGAAACCAGCGACAGCGCCGAAGATATCGACAAGCTGCACCTGCGCGTTTTCTCGACAGAAGATGGCGCCAAACTGCTGCGATATCTGCGTTCCGTAACTGTTGAACAACCCACCTGGTACCCAGGCGAAGATGCCAGCCACGGCTATGCGCGTGAGGGCCAGAATTCACTTGTCCGCGAAATTGAGCGGCGATTAACCCGAGCGAGGATTATACCTGATGACTGACGAAACACTGACCGTCGAAGGCGATAACCAAGAGGCCGCCACCGACGACAATCAGAGTCTACTGAATGTCAAATCAATCGAACCCGAGACTGAAGAATACGAGGCGCCGCCGCACGTTGAAGGCGATGAGCCCGAAGCTGTAGCAGAGCCAGCCGAGAAACCGGAATACATAGATGACCAATTTTGGAATGCAGAAAAGGGCGAGCTCGATGCTGAGAAACTGGCAACGTCGTATAAAGAACTGCGCGCGAAAATGTCGGCGGGAAAGCACAAGGCTCCTGCGGACGGCAAATATTCTGTTGACGAGCTCGGCGATATCGATGCTGACGATCCTATGCTCGCCGATTTTCTGGATATCGCGAAAGATGAAGGCTTTTCTCAAGATCAATTCGAGCGACTAACGAAATTCTACCTCGAGTCCCAGGGCGCGCTGAACGAGGAAATCAAATATCGCCGCGACGAGGAAATGGGCAAGCTGGGCCGCAACGCTGAGAAGATCATCGGATCGATGGATGCCTGGCTAACCAAGTTCGGCACCTCTGGCACACTCAGCAATGACGAGCTCGAGGCCATCGCCAATGCGTCGAACAATGCGACGTTTATCAACGCGATGAACAAGATCCGTCGCAGTTATGGCGAGAGCGATATCCCGCCCGCAAGCGCATCAATGGATGTCGGCGCGACGACGATGGATGAGATCCAGGAATTGATGGCCGACCCGCGTTACGGGCAGGACATGGCGTACACCTCGAGGGTCGAGAAAAAGGTCTACGCTTTGCATGGTGAGAGTTTTTAACAAAACTTTGTTTGTTGCGTCGTTTGGCCTGGTCGTATTCTGATCGCGACCGATAACCGTTTGGCCGGTCGTTATGATTGTCGGCCCAGCCCACTGGATAACCGCGAAAACATTTTTCGTTTTTAACCTGGAGGGCTAAATGGCCACAATATCCAACGCTTTTACAACCCTGTTTGATCAGGAAGTGAAGCAAGCATACCAGGCGTCACGCAAGCTCGGCGGATTGATCCGCGAGAAGAACGCCCAGGGTGCCAGCACTGTTAAATTCCCGACGCTCGGCAAAGGTACTGCATCTGTGCGGACGCCAATGACCGACGTTGTTCCGATGAACCTCGCCTTCAGTCAGGCGACCGCGACGATGACCGATTACATCGCCGCAGAATATTCGGACATTTTCAATCAGTCCCATGTCAATTTCTCCGAGCGCCAGGAACTCGTCCAAGCGGTCGGTAAATCGATTGGTCGCCGCATGGATCAGGTAGTGCTCGATGCACTGACCGCAGCATCCGGCACCGGCACCGTTGCAAATAGCCTCGGTGGCGCAAACACGGACCTCAATATTGAAAAGCTCCGTGAAACGAAACGCATCATGGACGCGGCCAACGTGGATCCTGATGGCCGGGTCTTCCTGATGCACGCCAATAACCTCGAGGCATTGCTTGGAGATACGGAAGTTACATCTTCGGATTTCGCCTCGATCAAGGCGCTCGTTACGGGCAGCGTCTCGTCGTACATGGGTTTCGATTTTGTCATGCTCGGCGACATGGACGAGGGTGGTCTGGTCAAAGACGGCTCCAACGACCGGACGATTTTCGCTTTCCACAAATCGGCGCTCGGTATGGGTACGTCGATGGATCAGCAGTCCCGCGTTGATTACATCCCGGAAAAGACTTCCTTCCTGGTTGCGTCAATGTTTAGCGCGGGCGCCGTCGCCGTCGAATCTTCTGGGATCGTCAAAATTACTTGCAGAGAGGCTTAATCACATGGCTTTTTCCCGAACAGGCTGGAACCCGGTTGGCGGACAGTCGAAAAAAGGCTCCGGCAACGCGCTGTGGTTTTATTCGTCTGCCGATGCAATCGCGACGGTGCGAGCGGCTGGCTACTTCAATGACGTGTCCGATGAAGTTTCGGTCCGCGATGTCATCGTCGTGACCGACACAAACACGCCGACGACCAATCTCGTCAACGTGCTCAGCAACGCCTCTGGTGTGGTTGATGTCTCTGACGGCACGGCAATTGTCGAAACGGACAGCGACTAACTGACGATGTGGCGGGGGGTATCACGCTCCCCGCCTCTCACTTCTCGGAGGTGCTATGGCGTCGGGCGATACAAAACTATCGATCTGTTCAGACAGCTTGATCATGTTAGGGGCATCGCCCCTTTCGTCGTTTTCTGAAGGCACCGACGCCGCACAAATTTGCGACCGGCTCTATGACGACATCACAGATTTTGTGCTCGGCCTTTATCCCTGGTCATTCAGCTATAAAAAAGTTCAGCTTGCCAGGGAAGTCGATACCCCGGCGACCGAATGGAAATATCAATACGTCATGCCAGCCGACCTGATCGGCAGCGGCGCGCGAGCTCTGTTCACGTCATCGACCCCTGGCGCCCGGCCCGTCAATGAGGGCTGGGAGATCGTCGGCGGCAAACTGATGACCAGCCTCGAGACGGTTTACATCGATTATCAATATCATCCGTCCGAAGCGATTATGCCAACGTTTTTCGTGCAGCTTTTGAAATACTGGCTTGCCTGGCACTTTGCAGAAACGGTAACGGATCAGATCACGAAGGCGCAATATTTCCAGCTTCTCGCTGTCGGCTCTCCTGGTGAAAATATGCGCGGTGGCATGACACGCCAGGCGATGCAGATTGAGGGCGCCAATATGCCTAACCAGGTGATTGAGGATTACGACCTAATCTCCGTGCGTGGCTAAATGAGCCGCGTAGTCCGTATACAAACGAATTTTAGTAGCGGTGAAATCGATCCGCTGCTGCGGTCACGCGTCGATCTCACGCAGTATTACAACGCCTTGCAGACTGCGACCAATGTCGTTGTACAGCCGCAGGGCGGAGTGCGGCGCCGAGACGGTCTGAAATACATCGCCGAGCTCCCCGCTGCGGCCAACCCGCAGTCTGGCGTCAGGCTGATCCCGTTCGAGTTTAGCGTTGACGACAGTTATATGTTCGCATTGGTCAATCAACGCATTTACGTTTTCCGGGATGGAGCGCTGGTTACAAATATCAACGGCTCCGGGAATGATTATCTAGCGGTGAGCGCCGTCACGTCGGCGATGCTCTCCAAAATACGTCACGCTCAATCTGCCGACACGATGATCCTGGTGCATGAAGATCTGACGCCTCTGAAAATCGTTCGCGGCGCGACCAATAGTGATTGGACCGTATCGGCAATTCCCTTTACGAACCCGCCGCAATATCCGTTTTCCATCTCTTTATCTAATCCAGCCGCAGATATCACCCCGAGCGGCACAACCGGCAACGTTGAGATCA
>JGI24916J38487_100690_pt1 | contig 36573 bp, 44 predicted proteins | sample LinPfosmplate4_FD_38487 | JGI IMG/M metagenome (IMG submission 38487) | reverse complement strand
TCGAGCTCGGTACCCGGGGATCCCACGTAATATTTGGAATAATCTTTTCTCTTATTCCAATAATGGTTCAAGAAATTTACTATATCTCTACTCAGTTGCCGACATATCTAGATAACCTTTTGGATTACTTCAACGGAGAAGGTTTTATAATATCCAATCAGTCTCTAGATTTGGAATCTCAATTCAGTACATTTATAAACACTTATGGAGGAACAGTTGGAGAAACAGTAGTTTTTGCTGGCCAAGGGGTTTTAAGTGCTTTTGGTCATTTCTTTATCATTTTCTTCTTTTCATTCTATTTGATTAGCGAAGGTGAACATTGGAGAGAAAATCTAAAGCAAAATATCACACCAAGATACTCAAATCTCATTGATCAAGTATGGACAATCGGAGTTTCTAAAGCTGGTGGATTTATTGTTGCAAGAGTAATTCTGGGAATACTTGCAAGTATTGTCTTCACAATATCTTTTCTGGTGATTGGATTACCATCTGCTGTAGCTTTGGGTATTGCTGCAGGTGTTCTTTCTCAACTGATTCCCGTGATAGGAACATTCCTAGGTGGAATTGTTCCAGTTCTAGCCTCCATATCACTCGGTGTTAACTATGTTCTTTATACCTTGATTGTTCTATCTGTATATCAGTTAATTGAAAACTATTTCATAAGTCCAAAAGTTACACAGTCAACAATGGAGATTCATCCGGCTGTTGCAGTATTTTCAACTATATTTGGAGCCTATACTGTGGGCGCTGTTGGCGCCATCTTAGCATTGCCAGTTGCTGCAACTATTCAAGGTGTAGTCGGAACTATTATAGAGAATCAAAAAAATGAATAATTTTATAAATATACCAATTAATGCTGTGAAATCTATTGATAGTGTACTCCAACACTTTAAAGAGGAGACTGTTGATGAGGTGGAGAACTCAATAAAGTCGTTAAAAAGAAATTTCAAAGCTGGAAACTATCTAGCTCTAGCGACACTATTCATTATTATTGGTGTAGCGTCTATATTAAGTCAGATGTTTAGTGGAAACTATTTTTTACAAGCTATGACATATTTTTCTATGGCTCTATTATGCTTGATTTCATTCGGATTAATTATATGGAGAATATTAAAATGACAGAATATAGAGAAACATATAATGAACTTAAGAAAAATATTAATTCAGAAAATTCAAAAGTTATTTCTTACCTTTTTTTTGGGATACTCGTTGGTCGAGCTTACGAAAAATATCGCAAGATAAAAAAATCAATCCTAAAAAAGCGTTCATGAATAAGTCATTACAAAAATTCGTAGCACTTGTGTTAGCTGCGGGTGTTGTATTTTCTACGATTGCCTATTTTTTACTGTTAATATAAATTTGTGGAAATCGATAATAGACTCGTAATAATTTCATCTGAATCAAAAAAGTACTTAAGCGTAATAACAAAAGGCAAAGAATTCATAACTAATGATGGCAAAGTAGAATTTGATAAAATAAAATCCCTTCCTACTCAAATTGAATCATCAACCGGAAAAATATTTACAATTTATGTTCCATCTTATAAAGAATTTATTCTTCTTATGAAGAGAGGGCCACAAATAATATATCCCAAAGATGTGGGTTCAATACTCATTTCAGGGAATATAAATTCAAATAGTAAAGTTTTGGAGATTGGTACTGGGTCTGGAGCATTAACTCTTTTTCTAGCGTCAATTTTAGGTACTAATTCCAAATTTTATTCTTTAGATATCAGTAAAAAAAATCAATATCGAGCTAAAAAGACAATATCACGATATTTATCTAATTATTCATCTGATTTTATGAATGATATTCAATTTATTAATACAGATCTGTCTGATTTTAAAATTGATACCGTTCCTTTTAAATTTGATACTGTTATTACAGATGTCCCAGAACCATGGATATTCTTCGAAAATAATCATATAAATAGTAATCTTTACTGGGTTTCATATTTACCCTCAATATCTCAAGTTTCTAAGTTAGCTGACGTTTTACAAGATAATAGCTTTAAAGATATTGAGATTAAAGAGACAATAGAGAGAGAGTGGACGATACGAGGTAATATTTCAAGGCCAAAGCACACAATGGTTGGTCATACAGGGTTTATAGTTAGTGGAAGGTATATTTTATGATTTATGGTTCAATCATTATGCATTCGCCAGGACATTCCTCTGCCGATTCAACAACTGCATCTTCTTGACCTTTAGGAACAACAGCTAGGCCTTCAGCACCACCGACATTCCCATTTTCTTCTGAAAAAACTTTATCACCCTCTTTAACATAAAAAAGGCCATCATCTAATCCGACAAATACATCTGGTGCGATCTCTTCACAAAGGCCATCACCAGTACATAAATCTTGATCAATCCATACTTTCATAAGTAGTATTTTACCTTGTTATAGATTTACACAAATCTTCGAATATAAAATTTATATCTAATATTTTGTAAGATACTTATAAAGCTAAAACTAATTATTTATGAAAAATGTATTTAAAAGGTGTTTAAAGTTAATCGCTCTTTTCGATAGCTCAAACACATTCAATCTCGATAGTAATTACATAAAAGATAATATACCCGAGTATCGTAATTTGAATGATGCAGCGTACAAAAGATCTTTTGAGAGAGATAAAGCACTCCTAAAAGAGGTCGGGTTCAATTTAGAATATGAAAATGACAAATGGAGTGTTGAAGATGGTTATAAGCTTAAAGGAACAAATATAATTTTAGACTTACAAAGTAAATCTGGATTTGACATTGAGAGGTTTATCAACACATATTCTGTTATTAAGAAATACTTATCACCATATTTACAACTCAATAAAGATTTAAAAGTTATACCAATACTCAATACAGCCATAAAGGAGCGGAGAAGAGTTTCATTTATTTACAATGACAAACTAAGAAAAGTATATCCTTTAGGCCTGAGGTTTCATGCTGGAATATGGTACCTAGGAGCAGATGATGGAAAAATTGTTAAAACATTTAAAATAAACACTATAGAAAATCTAAAAATTGGTAACAAAGAGAATCTTCACACTAAAAATATTTCAGAATTTAACTTTTCATGGGAAACCATGTCAAGTTTTATTACGGTCGAGATAATTTCAGATAACGACTTACATAGAGTGCACAGTAGGATTTTCAATTTTACTGAGGTCTCTTCGAAGGAAAATGAAGAAAATATTACCATAAAATTAAAAACGAATGATCATCATGGCTTAATTAAGTATTTACTGTTGGTTGAGCCAAAATTACTAAATATAAATAAGCAAGACAAAGAGGCACTAAAGAGAGCTATAAATGGAATTTAAAATAAACCTAGGTAATATAATTCACATTCTTTCACTTATTAAAAAAGAAAGATCATTTAACTTAGAAGACTTAGCAGAAAATGTGAATTTAAGCTCTGACAAACTGTTGTATTCATTGACAATCTTATCGGAAGTATACTCTTCAGATGGCGACAGCTTTATAAACTTTGAAGTAAATTTGGAAAAGAATGTCATTACCTTCGAGTTCAATGAATCTCTAGCAAGTATCCCTACAATTACTGATCTAGACTTATTTAAAATATATACAGTTCTAAATAATCCTAAGATAAATGTTGAAAAGTTATTTGATAATAAGTCAGATCTTATTTACCTATACAGCACACTAAATAATTACTTTAAATCTCACCAAAGTCCAGCAAACAGTGCCAAACTTGACTTTAATAGAGTGTTTGTATCCGATGAACTGTATATAGAGTACATTAAATTAGGTCACAATATTTCAAATATCTATAAAATTAAGCCATTATCTTTCAATATTACAAATGATGGAGATGTTCTTGAAGCCTATGATTATGAAGACGACAAAATAAAGAGTTTTTTAATAGAAAGAATTGTTAACATTCCAGAGGAAAAAAGTCTTAAAGAAAGATTTTCAAAAAATGATAATGAGATTTCAGTTACCTATCAAGACCTAGCATCAAAAAGACATCAACAGCATTTTCGTTCAGAAGAAATAGCTGTAGAGCATTTCCTAAAGAATATAGATTCACAAAATGTTATTGCTCCAAACTCCGTTAGAGTTGAAATTGAAAAAAGAAAAAATAAATTGATTGCTGAGTTTTTATCATGAGCATTATTGAATTACTAGTTATAGTCCTAATCTCTCTTGGTATATTTGATAAAAGCAAAATTTTATATTACTTTAATAAAATCTCTAAATTCCAAAATGGGCAAAGTCGCCAAATAATTGGAGATAATTCAATTGATGAAAATTGGATCTGGCTAGATGAAAATGAGGAGGAATAATATGAAAAAACCATTCATGGAGCACCTTCAAGAGTTAAATAACAGAATATTATTTTCTCTTACTTTAGTTGCGATAGTTGCAATATTTGTATATAACCAGTACTCATTTTTTGGTGATATTTTATTAGAACCTCTCATAAATGCTGGATACGATGACTCAAATATATTCGCATTAACAATCTATGAAGGTTTTCAAGTAAAGCTACAGAATACTTTTTGGATATCCATAATTATTACATTTCCATTAATACTTTTAATATTAGGTTATTTCGTTAAACCTGCTTTAGAGATAAGAACATTAAGCTTTTCGTTATATTTTATCTTCTTTACTCTCTTATTTTATTCAGGTATATTTTCTTCACTAAGCATTGCTCATATCGGTATTGAGTTCCTCCTTTCATTTAATGAGAATGAAATTATTCTAAGATCTCAAAACTATTTTCAATTCATAACGAGAATTTCTTTGTTATTTGGAGTTTCATTTCAATTACCGTTAATGATGCTTTTTCTCCTTAACAAAGGAATAATAAAGGTAAAGAGCCTAACCAATAAACGGGCTGAAATGTTTATAGTCATTCTTATTTTTTCAGCAGTAATAACACCAACGGGTGATCCTATTTCGCTTTTTATCTTCACTCTGCCTATGTATTTACTCATAGAAATAATGATTTTTATTCATAAAAAAAGTAATCGTGAATTTTAATTTAGATAAATTTCAGGTTGAGGCAATTGACTCTATTAATAAAGATTTTAATGTATTAGTCGTTGCACCTACGGGTTCAGGAAAAACCTATATAGCCGAAAAAGCTATTGAAAAATATACTAACCAAAACCAAAATGTAATTTATACGACACCCATTAAAGCATTATCGAATCAAAAATATAATGATTTCACAAATTTGAACATTGATACTGGATTGCTCACAGGAGACAGGACCATCAGCCCAGATTCAAATCTAATTGTTGCCACTACAGAAATATTAAGAAATATGATTTATTCAGATGACAAAAGATTAAAAAAAATTGGACTCATAGTCCTTGATGAAGTTCACTATCTATCTGATTCCGAGCGAGGCACAACTTGGGAAGAAATAATTATTCATGCCCCAAAAAACATCAAGTTTCTTTTTCTATCAGCCACTATTAGGAATAAAGAAGAATTCCATAACTGGATAGTTTCATTAAGAGGAAAAACATCATTGGTGTACTCCAATATAAGGCCCGTCCCACTAGAAATATCGTTAGTTGGTTTAAACCCTCACAGTGAGCAATTAAAAATAATTAAATCTTCAAAAGATAAACGTAATAATAAAATCTTTAAATTCGAAAAACAATATAGAAAGTACAAGAGACCTCATCTAGGCTTTCAACTTGACTACCTCGAAAGTAAAAATCTTACACCTTCAATATTTTTTTATTTTTCAAGAGATAGAGTTGAAACAAAGGCTAGACAGGCAGCTACAAATAGAAATAAAATTAAAAAAGCAAATGAGGTTAAAGATGTTTTTAATGATGTTTTTAGTTCTTTAGATTCAACTCAATATGATCTTTTAAATTTGGATGAACTACTTTGGATGTGGGTAAGAGGAATCGGATATCATCATGCAGGGCTTGCACCTATTGTAAAAGAATTTATTGAATTTTTATTTCTAAATAGATATATAAAATATTTATTTGCCACAGAAACACTATCACTTGGTCTCAATCTACCTGCGAAATCTATTGTTATCGATAGACTTTACAAATACGATGGAATAAAAACACGATTAATCAATCAATCAGAATTTCTACAATTGACTGGGAGAGCAGGAAGGAGAGGGATTGATACAAAAGGATTTGCATTTATTAATTATGACAGAAATATTGAAAACTTTTGGTATAACAACTTGTTTACCCTCAAATCAAGTAATTTAAATTCTGCATATTCGGTCTCGTATTCTTCAATATTGAATATGTTAAGCAAATACTCACTAAAGCAAGCCATAGAACTGCTTGAAAAAAGTTTCTTTTCTTATCAAAATAACTTCAATATCAAAAAGCTTCAAAATACATTTACATCCAAGCTCGAAGTCCTTGAGTTGTTAAATTTCAAGAATGACAATAAGAAATCCATGGTTTTAACCGAAACCTATAGGGATAATCTAATCGTCGGACTTGAATTACTAGAGAGTGATTTTGATAAAGATATGAATTTCTACTTGATGCTTGTATGCTCCGGTTTATCCACAACCAGGCATGACTTGTCCCTTAATGAGTTGTATGTGGATACATTCATTAAATTTCAAATTATGGAGGAAAAGATTAATAAGATGGAATCATTTGCAGGGGTCAAAAAAATAACTTCAATTGAAATTGGTTGGTTCAGTATTTTTAATGAATATTTGCAATCTGAAGACGTTGAATCAGTATTATCTAAATTCAATATCAGTATCGGTGATTTTATTCGTGCTGGTAAGGAAGCTTCTGAACTCTCAACTAAACTCTTTAATATATATCGTATTAAGGAATTTAAAATGATTACTGATATTTTTAATGATGAGTTAATCCAGAAATCTATGCGATGAAAGAATATGTTGTAGTTTATAACCTAAATTCTAGAGGTAAAAAATTAACCGAAAGCTACTTGACCACACTTTTTGAAAAGCATAATTTGAAATCCAAAATCTTTATGACTTCTGATGTTTCAGAAGTTGATCAAATAATAGAACAGCATAAGGACAGTAAAAAATATAGTTATTGTGCAATTGGGGGAGATGGCACTATTAATTCTTTGATAGATAGTCTTCTAAGAAAAGGTCTAGACCGTCCTATTGTAGGATGTCTTCCATCAGGTAGTGGTTCTGATTTTTTAAGAACTTTTGCAATCCCCCAAAATATAGAAACCGCAATAGAACACCTCAAAGGAGATTCTACCTACCTTATTGACACAGCAATTGTGTCCACTTCCAAAAAAGAAAGACATTTTGTTAATATTTTAAACTTTGGTTTTCTTGCTGATACAGTTGAAATGAGTGAAAAATTGCCAAAGATTTTTAGAAGATTTAGATACCCGATTAGCTTCTGGCTAAAGCTACTTCCTGCTAGGTCTGGAATGATGTCTATTAAAACACACAACTATGAATTTAATGCCGATGCCTTCGTTATTACTGTATGTAATGGTCAGTTTTTTGGAGGTGGCTGGAATATATCACCTAAATCCAGTCTTCAAGATGGTCTACTTAATATTCAAATTTTTAAAGTAACAAAAAAGAAAGCTATGAAATTATTTTTTCTAGCAAAGAAGGGTTTACATTTAACAGAACCAGATGTTCTTTTAAAAAGAAGTGGAGAGATACAGCTTTTATCACGTCAATCAATAGAAATTGATGGTGATTATTTCGATAAGGGTCCAGCTGAGATATTTGTTAAAAAAGCTTCCATACAGCTAAAAATTTAGTATGATTTTAAAAGCACTTTAAGGAGAAGCATGGCAGAAAAAGAAGTAGATGAAATTAAAGAACCTAATTTAGAAGATCTTGATGAAGACGATCTAGAAGATTCAGAAACGCCTACTGATGAAGAAGAGGAAAAAGAGGAGGTTGAAACCGAATCTTTAGAAGCTCGTGTTGAAAATGAAAAGAAAACAGTAGAAGAACCTGATGATGCGGAGGGCTCCTTTATGAGTGTTGACGCAGCTGAAAAAAGAAATGTTAAAAAATCTGATTTAAAGCTAGATGAAGCTGCTGCGGACAAAGAAGATGATGAGTTTACTTGTTCTGTCTGCTTCTTAGTTCTCAAGAATACTCAACTCGCTAAGCCAAGGTCTAAAGTGTGTGCAGACTGTGCATGAGTTTGATGATTTAAATTACAAATTTTCGATAAAAAAAAGTAGTTCAAAGCCACAAAACCTTCATAAAAAGTTTATTGCTGAAATGTCCGCTATCGACAATATCTTAATAAATCACTACAAAGAATTAGAATTCTCAAAAATTAATTATTTTATACTTTCTCAAGATGATATTGAAATTGGTTATGGTAGCGCAACTGAAGAAAATGGTTTCATAACAATTTATGAACTATTTGTTTCACCAAAATATAGAGAACTTGGCTTTGGCACAAGGATATTTAATGAAATTAGAAAATATACAAATTCATTAGATCTTAAAATAAGGTCTGTCACTCTACCGAGTGACAGAACAGGAAAGAACTTTTACGAAAGTAATCTAATAACTGCGCGTGCCTTAATAATGGAGGAAAAGCGTGAAAACTCTCGCTACAGACCTTGACGGAACGCTGTATCTTGATGATGTACTCATAAAGGGTGTTGAATCTGCTTATAAATCTTTAATACTTGATAATTATAAAATATTTCATACGACTAACAACAGCTCTCAATCAACTGGTGTGTTAGCTAAAAAATTAAGTAATTTATTAAATGCCGATATTGACTTATCTTCAATAATTACTCCGCTTGTAGTTTTAAAAGAATATCTAACTAACAAAAAACTATCTATCTTTGTTTACGGATCCAAGGATGTAAAAGATTTTGTAAGCAGTATTTCAAATACTGTTACAAATATAGAAGATAGCAATTTTATTATAATGGGTAGAGTCGACTCACCATCTGAAAGCGAACTAGATTTAATTGCTGAATCAATTAAATCTGGAAAAGAGGGCGCAACATTGAATAAAGATCTTACCTATCCAATAAGTGAATCAGAGTTTAAACCTGGAAATGGACAAATTGCGAAATATATTGAATCGAAATCACAAAAAGAACTTCAATCATTTGGAAAAGAAGGTGAGTTGTACAGTCAGTATTTTCTAAATAAGAATATCGATGTTGATTATGTAATTGGTGATAGGGTAGACACAGATATTATGTTTGGTAATAAGCTTGGCGCAACATCAATATTAGTAGAATCAAGCATCGACAATTTTATGAGTGAAGATTTTGCAGATAGAAAATTTAAAGATTTTCCTACTTTTGTATCATCTATTATTAATTAATCTCATTGTAAGATAGCCAACAAAAAATCCACCAATATGCGCTTCCCACGATATATTATTATTTTGTAGAGATATTATTACTTGTGAAGCAAACCAAAATGCCATGAAATATTTAGCTTTTATTGTTGTCGGAAATATGATACCGAAAGGAACTAAAACCAAAAGTTTTGCATTTGGAAATCTGTACAAATATGCACCCATTAAAGCAGAGACAATTCCTGATGCTCCTACTATTGGATTCAAATCTGAGTAATTCAAAAAAATATGAGTACCGATACTACCTCCAGCGGCAACCATTAAAAATATAATAAATTTTAATTTACCTAGCTTATCCTCAATATTATTACCAAATATCCAGAAGCTCCAAAGGTTGCCAACAAGATGAAGTAAGTTAGCATGAAGAAAATTTGCAGTTAAAAGACTAAGCATTAAGTTTTTATTAGCAAATATAACATTATCAATAGTTACCATGCAGTCATTTGAGTAAAATTGATTAGCACTTAATGGTACACCTTTTTGAATTTCACAAGGGATTGCCGAGAATTCATAAAAAAAGTTGAATAGTTCTGCACTATTTTTTGGTTGCAAAAGTATATAAACAGCAATGGTAAAAAATATAAAAAACCTTGTTATATATGGAGTGTTCTCAGCAGGGTTTATATCTGATATAGGTATCATGTTGTACTGACTCCAAGTTGCGTATAATATATCCTAGTGAAGAATATATTAATTATTTCATCAAAGAAATATACCAAATTAAAAAATTATACAGATTTTGTTAGTTTGATAAAATCAAGAAAATTAGAATTCCATATTTTATTTGTTGAAGATGTAGAACAATATGATAATTATTTAAACAAAGATACACTTGTTGTTAGTTTTGGCGGAGATGGTACTGCACTTAAGGCTATGAAAATATCTTGGACCTATGATTTACTATTCATGCCTTTAGGAACTGGACGAGTTGGATATCTTGTAAACAAATCTGAAAATATAGAGCAAATACTTGACGAGTGGATTGAAGGCAAGAGCCACATCAACAATAGAAAAGCAATAATACAGGATAATAATTTAAAATCACCAGCATTTAATGAAATTGTATTAATTAAAAATTCTCCAACAAGAATTCTTGATATTGTATTTAAAACTCATGACCAAAGAGTAAAACTAAGAGCTGACGGAATTATTATTTCAACATCTTTAGGCTCAACAGCATATAATTATTCAGCAGGTGGACCAATTGTACAAAATAGTCTTAATTCAATAATCATTACACCTATCTCACCATTTTCTAAATTCCCCAGGTCAATTGTTTTAGATCAAAAGTCGAAAATTCAGATTGAAATCAAAAAAAAGCAAAATTATGCAATTCAATTTGATGGTGTCGTCGAGTCGGAAGTAGAAAGCGATAAAGATAACAAGCTTGATTATACGTTATCAGAAAAGTCTTTACAGATAATAGGAACAGATAATTCTCCCAGATTAGATTTATTTCTAAATCAAATTCTTAGATAATCCTTTTAATAAGGATTTATCATGCTAAAATTTTCGAGTGACCAAATACATATTTGTAACTGGCGGTGTAGTCTCTGGTCTTGGTAAAGGGATTACCTCTGCATCCCTTGGTAACCTTCTGAAATCACGTGGACTTACAATTGTTAATCAAAAACTTGATCCATATATCAATGTTGATCCAGATACTATGAATCCTTTTCAACATGGTGAAGTATTTGTAACTGAGGACGGCGCAACTACTGATCTAGATCTTGGTCATTACGAACGGTTTACTGGGGTGAATTTACGAAAAGATGCAAATGTGACTACTGGAAGCATTTACAGAAAAGTAATAGAAAGAGAACGTAAAGGGGATTACCTAGGAGCAACGGTTCAAGTTATTCCTCATATTACGGATGAAATAAAGAGAAGAATTAAAGGCATCTCAAATGATGTAGATGTTCAGATTACAGAAATAGGAGGTACTGTTGGTGATATAGAGATACTTCCATTTCTTGAAGCTGCTAGGCAAATGCGAAAAGAGCTTGGTCAAGAAAATGTTATGTTTATACACGTAACTTTGGTTCCTTTTATTGGACCAAGTACAGAACTGAAAACAAAACCTACTCAACACTCAGTCTCAATGTTACGAGGATATGGAATTAGTCCAGACATAATTGTTCTTCGTTCAGATAGAAAACTAGATGAAGATATCAAAAACAAAGTTTCACTATTTTGTGATGTAAGTTATGAGAATGTAATTAATGCTCCAGATCTTGATGATATCTATGACGTACCTCTTAAAATGCATTCCGAGGGTTTAGATGTAGCAGTTAATAAAAGGTTAAACCTCAACACAGAAGAGCCAGAATTGAATGAATGGAAAAATATGCTTTCTCTTAAAAAAGAATCCTTTAAAGATGTTAAGATTGCAATCCTTGGTAAATATTTCGGCTTACCGGATAGCTACATGTCGGTTGTTGAATCATTAAAACATGCATGTCTTCAAAATAAAGTTAATTTAGACCTTCAATGGATTGATGCTGACAATTACGATGCTGAAGACATTTCTAACCTTGATGGAGTTGTAGTTCCAGGTGGTTTTGGAGTGAGGGGGATCGAAGGTAAAATTTCAGCCATACAGTATTTAAGAGAAAATAAAATTCCATTTCTCGGGATTTGTCTTGGATTACAGTGTGCCGTTATAGAGTATGCAAGAAATGTATGCGGAATTAATGAAGCTAATTCTTCTGAATTTTCACAAAATACAAAAGATTTTGTTATTGATCTTTTACCGAATCAAGACCTAGACAAAGATGATGTTGGCGCATCTATGAGATTAGGAACATATCCTTGTAAAATTACCAAAAATACTATTACTTCAGAAATATATAAAGATGAAGTTATATATGAGCGTCATAGACACAGATATGAAGTGAATAACAAATACCGAGAAGTTTTAGAGAAAAACGGATTAATTTTTAGTGGCTTGTCTCCAGATAATAACTTAGTAGAAATGATTGAATTAAAAGACCACCCTTTCTTTGTTGCCTCTCAATTTCATCCTGAGTTCAAATCTCGTCCTTGGGAACCAGCTCCAATGTTTAATAAATTCATACAAAGCGCAGCTTCTTCTCAAAACACTGAGAAAACAACCTCTACTAAAACGAAAGTAAAAGATTAATAATTCTATTAAATACTTACTTGATGATTACCAAGATTATTTATCGTACTCAAAAGGATTATCAAAAAATTCAGTTGAAGCATATAGAACTGACCTCTTAAACTTATTCAAAGAAAATTCAGTAACAAATATTTCTAGTGATGCGCTCAATAAGTTAATAAAGCTAATTTCTACAAAAGAGTACAGCCCCAATACGAAAAAAAGAAAAGTTTCCGTATTAAGACAATTTGTAAAATGGTACAACTTTAGTGAAAATTCGAAAACAGTTATACTTGAAGATTTAACAATTAAATCTGGTCAAAGACTTCCTGAAACACTTTCCATCACACAAATTGAACAATTAATAGATTTTCATGACAAGGAAACCTTTATAAGTAAACGAAATAAAGCCATAATCGATTTTATGTATTCTACGGGATGTCGTGTTAGTGAATTATGTAATGTTAAAATTGCCGATATTGATTTTGACGAAGATTATATTCAGTTAACAGGAAAAGGTTCAAAACAACGAATTGTCCCAATTGGTTCCAAACTTAAAACTAATTTACTATCTTATCTCGACTTAAAGCTTATCAAGGATATCTCAAATAATCCTTTTTTGTTTATTTCCCGTACTGACAATCCGCTAGAACGCACTGCTATTTTTAGGATAATTAAATCAACAGCTCTTAAAACCTCAACTACTCTAAATATCCACCCGCATACATTAAGGCACAGTGCTGCAACTCATATGCTTGAAGCTGGCTGTGATCTTCGAACACTTCAAGAATATTTAGGACATTCATCTGTATCCACAACGCAAATCTATACTAAGTTAACTAAAGAATTTCTTAATGAAGTTTTTAACGAAAGTCACCCAAGAGCATGAATGAAATTTATTTAAAATCAAAAAGAGCTATAAGATTTCTCTTTTACAAACATCTTTCTATAAATGAACAATTGGTAATCTCAAATACGCTTAAAAATAATCAATTAATAAAACAATACTGGTTATTAAACAAAGCTGACAGACATCACTCTATTGAGGTTATGAATAGAACCTTAAGATTCTCTGATGATTTAGAATTATTACAACTTTCCTTACTGCATGATATTGGTAAAAATACTGGGCATTATTCATGGCTCTTAAGAATACTTTCTGACCTAAAAATAGTATCTTCATATAAATCTAAGAAATATCTCGATCATGAATTAATAGGACTAGAAGTATTGTCTCAAATTGGGGATATAGATTCTTTAGTTGCTCAATATCAAAAAAATCTTCTTCAAAATAAGCATCAAATACTAGATAAGACTGATTACTAATGGAAAATATACAAGTAATAGAAAATTTAAAAAGTCTTCTTGTTGAATATACATCAAATACAGAAACACAAATTGCTAATAATCTCACAATGATTTTTCAGAGTTTCCAAAATAAATCATTAAAAGAAGACATAGACAATTATGCTGAGTTTGTTCTACTTGGTGCATCGCTCTTTGAGTTAAAAGCAAAAAGATTACTGCCCCAAGATGAGGAAGTAGATTGGCTTGATGAAGTTGAACTAATAAAAGATAAAGATCTTGCATTTGCCAGATTGCTACAATTTAAAGCTTTCACTGAAGTTGGACTGGCTCTAGCTATAAAAGTTAAACAAACCGAACGCGAAATACCTGCTTTTAAATATTATCTAACAAGTTCATTATCAGTAAAGCCCGAAATTCGTTACAACATTGATGTCACTAAATTTACAGAAACAGCAAATGAAGTTTTCAGTAGATATAAAACGATTCAGGGATTTTCACATATTGATAAAGAACTCCCTGATTTACAAGTTGCAATAGATGATCTATTAAAACTTGTTGATAAAAGATTAAATACAACATTCGAAGAATTAGTCTCCTCAGTAAATTCTTCACAGGAGGCTGTAGCATTTTTCTTAGCATTACTTGAAGCTGTCCGATGGGGCTTTATTAAAGCTGAGCAAACAAATGTTAATAAAGAGATTATTATTGAGAAAAACTATGAATAGCAAAAAAGTTATATCTGCAGTACTACTTGTGAGTGATGGACCGGTAGAACACGAATATTTTGAAAAACTACTAACAATAAATAATTCAGAACTTATAAACTTAATTGATGAAATTAATGCCAACTTTGAAAATACAGACATTGGTTTTTATATAAAATATAACGATTTTAAATCTGACATTGTTACAAAATCAGAAATTTCAGAGCTACTTGGTGATGTAAAACCTCCAGCAATTTTGAGAGGTCTTTCCACGCCAGCACTAGAGACTCTTGCAATAATTGCTTACGAACAGCCAGTTACAAAAATGAAAATTTCAGAAATTAGAGGGGTTGAATCTGAGTCCTCCATTAAAACGTTAGAATCAAGGGGTCTTATAGAAAAAGGTGGCGAACTCGACGTTCCTGGTAATCCAATTCTTTATACAACTACAGAATTGTTCTTACAAAAACTTGATTTATCTTCAATAAGTAATTTACCGACCATCGGTGAGTATTTTAATAAAGCAGAAGAAGAATAAATTATTGAGAATTAATCGGTTTCTTGCAATGAATCTAAATGTTTCACGTAGAGATAGTGATATTCTCGTAGAGAATAAATCAATTAAGATAAACGGAGTTATCGCTAATCATGGTGACCTTGTAGATGATGACGATATAGTCATGCATAAGAATCAAGTTATCCAAGCCATAAAAGAACATGAATATTTTCTTTTCTATAAGCCCTATGGATATGTTTCATCTCACAAAAGACAAGGGGAGTCCAAAATTATCTATGACTTGATCCACAATAAATCATTAAAATTTGGTGGTCGTCTGGATAAGGACTCAGAAGGCTTAATGCTACTGAGCACAGATGGCGTTTGGCTAAATAAATACTCACATCCAAAAAGTAATATTTCTAAAAAATACATTGTCGTTACAAGTAAAGAAATTAATTTTGAAACTTTTAGAAAATCTATAAAAGAGAATGACGAACAACTTAAAATCCATAAATTAACTGAGATTAAAAAATTAACTTATGAAATAGTTCTTAAAACTGGTAAAAATCGTGAAATACGAAGGATTTTTGATGTTAACAATATTCCAATTAAAAACCTTAAAAGGATTCAAGTTGACAAATTTAAAATTGGCAAAATGAAAATTGGTCAGTTAAAAAAAATTAAATTAACATAGTTAAGTATGAATTATATCGTAACTATTGATGGACCTTCAGGTGTTGGTAAAACATCATTAGGAAGTCTTTTGGCACAAGAGTATAATTCAAATTTTTTTTCAAGCGGAAAACTATACAGAATTATTGCTAAGTACTTTATTGAACACTCAACTTCTGATACCAGTAGTTTACAAATAGAAATCAATGAAGAATTACAAATTACTTTGAATAGTTACTCTTATGCTGATTCTGATTTGTATATTAAAAATATCAATTCTAAAAGTTCTGAAATTGCAAAAATAAAAGAAGTTAGACAAATTGTTTCAGAATCACTAATTAATTTATCTAAAAAACTATCAAATGGTTTAATTATTGAAGGTAGGGATATGGGATCTATAGTCTTTCCAAATGCTGATCTAAAAATCTATCTTGATGCAGATATTGAAGTAAGGTCAAAAAGAAGATTAAAGCAATCTAACGATTCTGAGACAAAAGAGGATTTGCTGAAAAGGGATGATAATGATAAAAATAGATCAGAATCACCCTTAATAATTCCTGATGATGCACTTTATATTGATAATTCAGATATAAATATGGATGAAGTTCTTGATTTGGTTAAAGAGAAGTTAAAGCTTCTGTAGCAGACCATTGCTTATCTTTATTAACACTTCTCACAGGTTCTACTTTGTTTTCAGGAAATAATTCCAGTAAAAAATTACTTACTGTTGTAATATTTGACCTCAGCTCTTTAGGAAGCGGAAAATATTCTGTCTCATTTGTATTTTCAAAATAAATTGTTTCGTTTGGTTGAAGTTTATTGATAATTTCTTGCACTATATGATCAGGGGCGGAAGCTCCAGCTGTCACAGCAACATTTTTATTTCTTAAGTCTAAATTATCTATCTCTTCAGTTGTGTTGACTCGGAAACTTTCTTTACCTAAGTTCTTTATTGTTGAAACAAGTGCCTTAGTGTTGCTTGATGTATCTGAACCTACAACTAAGACTACATCAACCTTACTTGAAACATTGATTACAGCTTCTTGACGGTTTGTTGTTGCATAACAGAGATCACTCTTTCTTGGCATATTTAAATTAGGATATTTTTTTTGTGCAGATTCCATTATTGGTGTCCACTCTGACATAGCTAAGGTTGTTTGTGCAAGTAATGCTACTTTTTCACTGGATATGTTTATTTCTTTTAAATCATCTTCGTTCTCGACTAAAAACATTGAGTCAGGTGCTACACCTAAAGCTCCAAGTGCCTCATCATGATTTTTATGACCTACGTAAATAATTTGTTGTCCTGCTTCACTAAACTTCTTTGCCTCATGATGCACCTTAGTTACTAGTGGACACACCGCATTGACTTGAATGGATGAGAGAGAATTAAATTCATTTTCTATTTTCGGTGAAGTTCCATGAGCTGATAGCATTACAATTGCATTTTTTGGAAGTTCTTCAGGGGACTCAATAAATTTAATATTTTTAGTTTTAAAACGTTCTACAATCCAATCGTTATGGACAATTTCATGATAACAATAAATAGTTTCATCATAGATTTTCAACATCCATGTCAGTGCTTTAATTGCCATCTCCACACCAGCGCAAAAGCCCCTTGGAGTAACTAAATAAAGATTGTTTACCATATCAGTAGGATAGCTATATTTAAATTATGACTAAAAACAATATCGACGAAGTTTTATTAATTGGACTACCCAACTCTGGTAAGTCTTCATTGGTTAATGCATTGTCCAGGAGAAAAGTATCAATAATTGGATCTACACCTAATACAACACGAGACAAAGTTTCCTCAACAATTAAAAGAAATGATAAAGTTTTTAATATCTCTGATTTACCTGGATATCTCGAAGACCCAGATGAATTAAATGAAAAGTTTCAAAATAAGCTAAAAGCATATATTAATGATGCAAAATTAATCATGTTTGTAATAGACGTGCACACCACAAATTATTCTGGATTAGATAAAATACACAGCCTTCTACAAAAGAATATAAATAAAGAACAAATAGTCATAACGGTCTTTAACAAATGTGAAAACTTTAAAAAGTTTGAGTTGAATACAAAGTTATACAAATATATTTATGATTCAGACTATTATGTCTCATCAATTCATAAATTGGGTACTGAAGAATTAATGGAAGCACTTACCAATAGCATGTCATCTAATACGGGTTCAATTAAAAATACTTACAAATCTATAGCAATTATTGGAAAGCCAAACTCGGGTAAGTCTACATTGTTTAATAAACTCTTGAATGAGGAAAGGGCAATTGTTTCAAATATCTCGGGAACCACAAGAGATAAATTGGAAGAAACAATCAAGTTCGATTCAGATTCTTATAACATTATCGATACTGCTGGTGTACCTCGTAAAAAACAAAAAAACCAGATAGATAGATACGCATCATCTTTAGCAGTAGGTCAATTAGAAAATTCAGTAATAGCTTTTCTTGTTGTGGATGCAAAGCAGGGTATAAATTTTGAAGACATGAGATTAATTAGTGAATGCATTGAAAACAAAGTAACACCAATATTAATTATGAATAAGTGGGACCTCTTAAAAGAAGAAGAGAAACTTTTTATAAACAAAAACATTGCCACATTATTAAAGAAATATTCATGGTTAAAGATCTTAAGAATTTCAGCACTTAATGGCAAGGGAGTAAAAAATCTTAATACTGTAATCTACGATTTACAGAAACAACTTTCAACTCGTATTACAACTCATGAATTAAATATACTTTTCAGAGAAATTTGGACAAAAAAACCACCCCATCCATTTAGGGGAAGGAGAGCGAAGTTAAAATATGTGACACAGTACGATGTGTATCCACCATCATTTAGTTTTATATTAAGTGGCAGAATCCCTATTAATTATCAGAACTTTATTGATAATAGACTACGTGATACTTATAATTTTGACAATATATGTTTAAACATAAAATTCAAAAATTAGCATGGAAAACTTTGGATTTAAAGCAGGTGTTTTCCTTTTTGGGACATATCTAATTTTGCGTCTATATCAATTCTTAATAAATTTAGTTATCTAATTGATATAAAAATAAAGGTATATGTATTGTAAAATTCTCATAAATACCTAATATGAATACATCCACATTTATGTGGATTTTGTATACAAAAGGAGAAAAATTGAGTAAATTAAATGACTCAAGAAGATGGCGTTTTGTAGCTATCTTGTTAGTTTTCTCTTTAGTAGCAGTAGCCTGCGGGGGAGATACCGCAGAAGAGGAGCCTGTAGTAGAAGAAGTTGAAACTACAGAAGCCCCAGCTACAACAGCTGCTGAAGCAGAAGCTGCAAGTGATGCACCAACTGGTGTTTACAAAATGGCTATTTTCCAAGATCCTGCAACACAAAACTATTGGAACTGGCTAGATACAGAAACAGATACATACTCGCTCTATCAAATGACAGAGCAAACAGTATCTCTTTTTGGTATCAGTATGCCTAACTACACGTTGGTAGCAAGTATGGCGACAGAACTTGTTGAAACAAATGTAGATAATGGTGATGGAACATGGACTTATACTGTTCCAATCAAGCAAGGTTACGAGTGGAGTGATGGCAATGCTATTACAGCAAACGACTGGGTGTTTACCTGGGATACTGTAAATAGTTTGGGTCTTCAAGGAAGTTGGCTAAGTAGTTGGCCAAATAACTGTGAAGTAAATGAAGATACAGGTGTACCATTTAATTGTGTTACTGATGTAACAGCAGTTGATGATTACACACTTCAGATTACTTTAAACAATGATCCAGGTTTATCAATCTGGCAATACGGTGTTGCAAGTGCCCCAGCTTTATCAAAAGCATATTGGGAACCATTGGCTACAACTAGAGAAGATCTTCTAGCTGTTAGTGGTGCTGATGCACCAACTTCTAGTGCATTTGGATATGGCAAAATTGAACAAGGTGCTTTTTACACCTGGACATATGATGCTGACACAATGTACTTTGGTGGAGAAACAACTTACTATTCAACTGGTGGAGTAGACATCAAACAAGATAACGGTGTTGCCCCAGCAGTTAATGAATCATTTGGAGATGTTTCTGGTGATGCATTTACATATAAAAATGGTCCATTTGTTGGTACTGTAGAATTTTCAATATACAGTGATCAAGATGCAGCTTATTTAGCATTTGAAAATGGAGAAGTTGATTTCGTACTCAACCCAAATGGTGTTAAAAGAGCTACATATGAAAAATTATCAAGAGTAGAGGGAACTAACGTTATTAGTAACTTCTCAAATGGTATGCGATATATGGCATTTAACATGAGAGTATTTCCAGGAAGCGACAAAGCATTCAGACAAGCAGTAGGTTGTATTGTTGACAAAGAATTTGTCATTGACAAAGTATTGCAAGGTGTAGCAATTAACATGGACGGTCAAATGCCATCAGCATTAACCTCATGGGTTGCACCTACAACTGGTGTTCTCGCAGATTGTGACGGTCTTGACGCAGAAGCAAGATTCAATAAATCAATTGGAATCTTACAAGATGCAGGTTGGACAGCCACTGACTGGGGAAGTCATGCAGGTGGTCCTGAAAGACCAGTAGCGCCAACAGGATTAAAAGGTCCTAATGGTGAGTCAGTAAGAGAAGATATGTTGCTATATGCTCCAGGACCAGGATTTGATCCAATTAGGTCTACATTCTCATTATTTGTAGCTGACTGGATGCAATGGCTAGGTTTCGACGTAACAGCAAGACCAACAGGTTTTGGTATTATCGTTGATACTGTATTCGCAGCAGGTCAAGAAGAATGTAGAGCATGGGACTTTTATATGCTCGGATGGGGATTATCTGCATTTCCAGATCATCCAGCAACATTCTTTGGAACTACTGATGATAGTTGTATAGATGGAGGTTTTAACACAACAGGTTTTAACACTCCAGCATATCCTTCACCAGAATTCGCAGAATTGTTATTACAATTTGAAGCTGCGAAATCTGAAGGTGAAGCACAAAAAATTAGTAAACAAATTGAAGCTGTTCTTTATGATGAAATGCCTTACATAGTATTGGTAACAACACCAATTCTTGAGGTATACAATGATAAGTTGACGCTTCCGTATACATCTATATTAGATGGTATACAAGGTGTGAATGGTCTACCAACTGATACAGTTGTAAGCCAATAACATTTAATTAGTAAAATGGGATAGAGAAATCTATCCCATTTTATACATAGGGGATTAAGAATTAACTATGATTAGATATTTTATAAATAGAACAATCCAGATGTTTATCGTCTTTTTTTTGTTCCTAATAATATCTTATTTACTTTTCGAAGCGATTCCCGGCAATGCCTTTCAAAATATGTTACTAAATCCTCAGCTACCTCCATACGCATACGCTGAAATTGTAGAGCTTTATGGTTTGAACGACCCTTTGTACATAAGAGTTCGCAACTATATTGTAAATTTCTTTCAGGGTGATTTTGGCTATTCTTATACTCAATTTCCAAAAACACCTATTGATCTTATTTCTGAGCGATTACCACGAACATTAATGTTATTTTCTATCGTTAATATATTTGCTTTTTATACTGGCTTTTTTGTTGGTAAAATCCTTGCTTGGAGAAGAGGGTCTAAAACTGAGACATGGATAACCATTACTTCAGTATTTTCTTATACAGTATTTTATCCCTGGTTTGCTCTTCTCATGCTTTGGTTTTTTGGTCTTAAAATGGGCTGGTTGCCTATTGGTAAATTCTTATACCCAGAAAAATGGTATACATCTCCTTTTGATAGTGATGTTGTTTTTTTAGAAATGATCAAATTTGTTTTAGTATTTTCAGTTATTAATTTTTTAATTAATGTTTTGACAAGAAACTTTGAATCGTTATCAATAAGAAAATATGTAAGAGTTTTCTCTCTATCTTTATTAACTCTAGCTTCTTATTTTTACTGGAATAGTGAAAATTTAGTAATTATGAAACCCTATGCCGGTGATATAGCTTTTCATATGATTTTACCTGTTATTACTGTGACGGTGGTTGCATTTGCAGGAACTGCACTTTTAACTAGGAGCACTATGACTGAAGTACTAAAAGAAGACTATATTCTTACAGCAAGAGCTAAGGGTTTGAGTCAAAAAAGAATCCGTGACAGACATGCGGCAAGAACAGCTTTATTGCCTGTAGTAACCTCATTTATTTTCACTATTATTACAATTATTGATGGTTCTGTATTAACTGAAAATATATTCTCGTGGCCAGGTATGGGTCAGCTGATTCTTGATAGTGTTTTAAGAGAAGATATTCCAGTTGCTATGGCTTCATTTTCATTCATTGGTGTTTTGGCACTAATTGCCCATTTTATTGCTGATATATCTTATGCTTTTTTAGATCCTAGAATCAGAATCAAAGCACAAGGATAAATATGAATAAAATTGACTCAGAGAAAGAAATACAAAAACAACATAGACGAGAAATTATTAATAAAAACATTTCGCTTTTTAAAAGTAACAAAATAGGCATGACTGGATTAATAATTATTATTTTATTTGGATTTTTAGCTTTGCTCTCACCAGTATTATTTTTGTCTGGATTATGGGATCAAAAGACATATCATCCAGTGGTCGGCTATGATTCAATTGAATCTTCTATCACAGTAATCGAATGTCCAAAAACATATCCTACAGCAAAATATGAGTCTAAAGAACTGTGTCCCGCAGAAAATGAACGCGAACTCAATATTGTAAAACCTTTTAATCCAGGAGTTGAAGTTGGTGACCAATTAACAGTATATTTACAACCAGCTCCACCATCTTCAAAACATATTCTTGGTACAGATTCATTAGGTAGGGATGTTTTCTCTCAAATAATGAAAGGTAGCCAAGTAGCCTTCCTTCTAGGTTTACTTAGTGCCATAGTTGGTGTAAGTATTTCTACATTTTTAGGATCAATTGCGGCCTATTGGGGTGGAAGTGTTGATGCATATTTAATGAGACAATCCGACTTAGTTTTGATGCTTCCATCTTTACCATTATTATTTATAATTTCAGCTTTTGCAGAGTTGCAGGTTTGGCATTTAGCTCTAGTTTTAGGAATTATTGGTGGTCTCGGAGGCAGTGTAATCACAATAAAATCTCAAGCTCTACAAGTTAAGGTAAAGCCATTTGTAGATGCTGCAAGAATTACAGGTGGTTCAAGGATGAAAATCCTTACTTCACACATCCTTCCAAACGTTGCTCCGCTGGCTCTACTTTTTATGGTTTTTTCAGTTACTGGAGCAATAGCATCTGAATCAGTACTATCTTTTCTAGGCTTAATTAACATAGATATGAGCTGGGGCTTAATGATCTCTGTAGCTCAATCTGATGGTTACATGAATCAAGGATTAGAGTATTGGTGGTTAGTAATCCCAGCGGGTCTTGCAGTCACTTTGCTAGCTGGTGGATTTTACCTAGTTGGCAGAGGTTTAGATGATGTATTCAATCCAAGATTAAGGAAAAGATAGAAATGAAAACAATTTTGGAAGTCGATAATCTAAATATGCATTACGAAACTCTTGAGGGGAATGTAGTCGCAGTTAAAAATGTAAGCTTCACTGTTGCTAAGGGTGAATCATTTGGACTTGTAGGCGAATCAGGATGTGGAAAATCGTCTGTCGCAGCAGCTTTATTACAACTTCAAGCCGAAAATGCGGTTATCACCAATGGAAGCATTCTTGTAAATGACACTGAACTTGTCGGCATGTCAGAAAAAAGTTTGAGAAAAATACGTTGGAACACTATAAGTATTGTTTTTCAAGGTGCCATGAATTCTTGGAATCCTGTAATTAAAATAGGTGAACAAATTAGAGAAGCTATTAGGGAGCATTTTCCAGAGAACTCTAAATCGGAAAACTTAAATAAAATTTATGAGTTATTTGATATTGTTGGCTTACAGCACACAACTATAGATAGGTATCCTCATGAACTATCTGGTGGAATGAAGCAAAGAGCAATGATTGCATTAGCGTTATCATGTAATCCAGATATGGTAATAGCCGACGAACCAACAACTGCACTTGATGTAGTCATTCAGGATCAAATACTCAAAGAAATAAAAAAAATACAAAAATTACTCGGCCTAAGTTTAATTTATATTTCACACGATATAGCAGTAATTGCTGAAATGACAGATAATATGGCTGTTATGTATGCAGGACATATTATTGAAAAAGGTCCAACTAAATTGTTATTTAACAATCCACAACATTCATATACCAAACTGTTGCTAGAGTCCACACCTTCTATTGTTGGTTCAAAAATTAAACTTAGAGCCCTTGAAGGAGAGCCTCCAAGTTTAATTAACATAACTGATAAATGCGCATTTTCTCCCAGATGTCCAGAACCTTCAAAGGACTGCAAAGATGGAATAATTAGTATGAAATTAATCGAAAAAGATCAAGACCATTGGGTAGATCAATGCTGTGTAAATTGTGGGTGATATGAATAATATAATTGAGGTCAGTAATCTGGTAAAAACATTTGAAACCGGGAGAGGATTTTTAGCAAAAAATAAAAAAATAATACAAGCGGTAGATGATATTTCTTTCACGATTCCAAAAGGTGAAAGTTTAGGATTAGTCGGACAGAGCGGATGTGGAAAAACAACTACTGCACGAGCGTTGTGCCTCTTAGATCCAAAAACATCTGGCTCAATTAAGTTTTATAACAATGAAACTAAAATAATGGACAATTTAGACGAACTTAAGGACGAAGAACTAAAAAGTTTTAGAAGAAATACACAGATGATTTTTCAGGATCCGTATGAATCTTTAAACCCAAGGTGGACAATAAAAGATATAATCTTAGAGCCTCTTAACATCCATAATCTAGGTACACTTTCAGATAGACTAGAAGCAGTTGTTGAAATTCTTAAAACTGTTGGCTTAACTCCGCCGGAAAACTATTTACCACGATATCCCCATGAACTATCTGGAGGTCAAAGACAAAGGGTGTCGATTGCGAGAGCATTAATTATGAATCCAAAATTTGTTATTTGTGATGAACCAACTTCAATGCTGGATGTCTCAATAAGAATTTCTATTATGGACCTAATGTTGGATTTAGCAAAAGAACTCAATGTCTCGTATCTATATATAACCCATGATTTGGCTGTAGCAAGATATATGTGCAATCGTATTGCTGTGATGTTTAATGGCAAGATAGTTGAAATTGCTAAAACAGAAGAACTACTTTCAAATCCTACACACCCATACACTAAAAGATTAATTTCATCAATACCTGTTCCGGATCCAAGTTATACAAGAGTTGAGTATGAAGTTGATTTTACTGAATTAGATCAAATTATAAAAAGTAATAATAAAAATCTCCCAATGGTTGATATTGGTGACGAACACTTTGTTGCAACACATGATGTTAAGGATTTACTTATTTGAAGTTTAAAGATATTTTTTTACCTCCAAACTTGATAACTCTATTTAGATTATTAGCATCTCTCTATCTTTTCCAACTTTTCCAGCCATTTCAAATCAACACCTATCTACTAGTAACAATTATTGCTGTTATCGGCTTAAGTGATTCTCTAGATGGAATAGTCGCTAGAAAATTTAACATGGTCAGTGAGCTTGGCATTATTCTTGACCCTTTCGTTGACAGAACAGTATTCATCTTGTTAGTTATATGGCTCCAAGATTTATTCCCGAATATTTTCTTCACAGCTTTGATTGCAAGAGAAGTATTAGTTCTTCTTGGTGGGGTATATGTTTTGCTTTCAAAGAAACCAATTGAAGTATCTAATAAAGGAAAGATAGCAACTGTTTTAATGTTCATCACGATATGTTTCTATATATTAGAAACAACTTTAGTAACTGGATTAATAAATATCATTGCATTTCCGGTCATGGTTTTTTATTACTTTGTTGCATTAGAATACCTTTATTACCTAGTATTTAATTATGAACAATGAAACAAGGCCATTAGAAGATTCCCTAATCTTTAGTCAAAATTGTAAGTATATACTTTCATTGCTTAATGAAGAAGTTTCTTCAACATCATGGTTCTTATCAAATGGCATACACAAAATAGGTAGACTTCCAGAAAAAGAAATAATCTTAGATGACGTTACAGTATCAAGACACCATGCTTTGATAAATGTAGATGATGAAGATATCTCGATTACTGACGAACAATCAACAAACGGTATTTTTATAAATGGCGATTTGTTAACTGAATCATCTCTAAAAAGTGGCGACAGGTTACAAATTGGTAAATATTCTTTAATAGTTACCAAGACTGAGTAGCTATGGATATTTCTGCAAGCATTCAAGCTGCAAATCAATTAGATTTGTTAAGAGATATTGAAACAAATGCTAACAAATTCGATCAACTACACATAGATATTACTGATGGGCATTTCACTGACAATATAGGACTTTCATTGGATATTGTCTCGAAGATGAAAAAAAATACATCCTATAAACTTGATGTTCATTTAATGCTTCAAGAAAATACTAAATTCGTTGAAAGAGTAGTTGAGTATGGAGCTGATTTAGTTACAGTACACTGTGAATCAACAGATATAAATGAATTTAAAAACTTAACAACTAATTTTGATAATGTTGGGATTGGTATTCTGCCTACAACTAATATCGAAATTTTGAAATCTTATGCTGAATATACCTCTATTTTTTTACTCTTAACTGTCAACCCTGGGTTTTCTAATCAACCAAAAGCAGTAAATCTTATTGATAGGATTAATGAGTTTAAAAGTGTTGTTAACAATAGTAAATCTACCTTGATCGTTGATGGCGGTGTAAGAGTAGATGATTTAGCCCCCCTTGAAACTAACGGGGTAAATGTTGCCGTTCAAGGTGGAGCTATATTTGGTAAATAATTTTAAATATTTAGGTTTTTCAGAACCTATGGCGCTAGCCATGGTCGAAGCATTAAAAGTAAACCCATACCCAAATCCTAGAGTAGGGGCAGTTTTAATTGATGAGCAAGGAAACGTAAAAGCAGCCGCTAATCATAAACAAAAAGGTTCTAATCATGCTGAAATTAATATATTCGATCAGGTTCAAGTCGATGAAACCGATACGCTTTATGTCACACTTGAACCATGTTTTCATAGCGATACTTCACCCTCATGTGCAACAGAGATTATAAATCAAGGTGTCAAAAATATTGTTATTGGAGATATAGATCTTGATATTAGAACAAATGGTAAAAGCGTTTCACTATTAAAAGACAATAATTTATCTGTACAGATAGAATCAAATGCCAATAACATTCTTAATCCCTACTACGAAAATACACATAAGAAATTAAAAGATATCCACTATCTATTAAAAATTGGAATGTCTAAAAATGATTACATTACTAATGACGCTTCTGATGCGAGGTACATTACTAATGAAATATCATTGAGTATCGTTCACTATTTAAGAGCAACCGCAGACTGTATTGTTATTGGTAAAAATACTCTACTCAATGATGAACCAAAACTTAATGTACGTATTTCAGGAATTAATAATATCGATCATAGTCCCGAACCAATTATTATGTGGGGAAGATCAACTGAAAATATCGAATCTGCAATGAAAAAATATCCAACCTTTACTTTCTTAAGCAGCATGCCATCTCGAGAAAATAATACATACTGTGACACAAGTTCACTTAGTGATGTTGAAGAATATTTTCTTGAAAGAAAGTTTAGAAATATTTTTATTGAGGGTGGCAAGAGTATCCTAGATTCTTTTTTACAAGATCACAAAATCGACACAATATATGAATTTAAGAGTAATTTAAACATAGAAAATGGAATTCATATAGGTCATAATTACAGAACTGAAATTGATAATAACTATCATATGAATAACAAATATGAACTTTTAGATAATTTATTAACTACTTATACTAAGAATTAATGTTTACTGGAATAATACAAAGTGTAGGAGTTGTTAAATCTCTTGATGGAGAAAATTTAATTATTTCGGAAAATTCTGATAAATTTTTAAATCATGAAGTAGGCACCAGTATTGCTGTTGACGGCGTTTGTTTAACATTAAGGGGTTATGATAATAGTGACCTCATTTTCCAAGTCTCTAAGGAGTCAATTACACGATCAATTATAAATAACTATTCAACCGGTGATCTCATTAATCTTGAACTACCACTTACTATGGAAACTTTTCTGAGTGGACACATTGTACAAGGGCACGTTGACACCATTACTACGGTTTCAAATATTGAACAGGTATCTGACGATCTGTGGAATTTCTTTTTTTCTAATAATAGTTATAAATACTTAGTTGATAAAGGTTCCATAACAATTAATGGAGTGTCTCTTACCTTAGTTAGTCCTAGTGTCGATACATTTTCTGTTGCAATTATTCGTGAAACCTATGACCGTACAAATTTTAATAATCTTAAAGTTGATTCACCAGTGAATGTAGAATTCGACATTATGGCAAAATATGTTGAAAGAGCTCTTTATGATAAGTGACATTAAAGATATTATTTCTCAGTTTAAAAATGGTGAGATGATCATCTTAATTGATGATGAAGACAGAGAAAACGAAGGCGATTTAGTAATCTCGTCTAAAAACTTAACACCTGAACATATTAATTTTATGATTACACACGCTAAGGGTTTAGTATGTGCACCAATTTCATCCGAAATAGCTTCAAATTTAAAACTTTCTCTGATGGAGGGAGTTAACAATGAAATGGAAACGCAATTTACTGCTTCAGTTGATCTTAAGGGTGAAGGTGTCACAACAGGAATTTCTGCCGAAGATAGATATAAAACAATAATTGGTCTCACGAATAAAGATGCCACAAGAGAGAACTTTAGTATTCCAGGACATATTTTCCCGCTGCAATCTATGGACGGAGGAGTGTTAAGAAGAGCTGGACATACAGAAGCTGCAGTAGATTTGTGTAAAATATCTGATCACTATCCAGTCGCAGTAATTTGTGAGATTATTAATGATGATGGCTCAATGGCTAGACTTGAAGACCTTGAATTATTTGCTAAAAAACACAATTTACCAATAGGTACAATCAAGGATCTCATCGAATATCGACTTCAGACAAAAACTCCAATATCTTTTATTTCAAAATCTAAAGTACCAACTGAATATGGTGATTTTGACGCACATGTGTATAAGGATAATAATGACAATACAGAACATATTGCTATGACATACGGTGATTATCTATCAGAGGATGCAACTATGGTTAGAGTTCATTCAGAGTGTCTCACTGGTGATGTTTTATTTTCGAAAAAATGTGATTGTGGCTATCAACTTGAAGCTGCTTTTAAAAAAATTGTAGAAAATGAATCTGGAGTTATTCTTTATGTTCGTGGTCATGAAGGTAGAGGAATTGGTCTGGGAAATAAGATCAAAGCTTATTCTCTTCAGGATGAGGGGAGCGACACTGTAGATGCAAATATTGAATTAGGTTTCAAAATGGATCAAAGAGATTATGGAACTGGTGCCCTTATTTTAAGAGAACTTGGAATTACAAATATGAATTTACTAACCAATAATCCATCTAAGAGGGCTGGCTTAGAAGGTTTTGGTTTAAACATTATAAAAAGAACACCTCTTTTGGGTAAAATCACAGAGGACAATACAGAATATTTACAAACAAAAAAGAATAAGATGGGGCATAATTACGATGAAGAATAAGGTAGCAATAATAAATGCTGATTATTACGGAGAGTACACAAAAAAACTCCTAGCTGGTGCAATCGCAACCTTAGATGGTGACTTTGAATATGAAACATTTAGTGTTAAAGGTGCATGGGATATTGTTTACAAAGTCAATTCCTTAACTACAACTTATGATAAATTCATTGTCATTGGTATCATTTGTAAGGGAGATACAGACCATTACGAATATATTTCTTCTGCTGTTGCGAATGGACTCATGGATCTCACAATCAACAAAGAAGTCTATATAGCTAATTCTATATTGAATGTCCATAATCTTGAACAGGCGGCAAAACGCTGTGAGGATGGCAACAATAAAGGCATAGAAGCTGCATTGGCATTAAAAGATATTTTTAGTTGATATACTTTTTATTAGTATATAATTAATAGTAAGCGAACAAAGTTCCACCTACTGTGAAAAATAGTATGGTAAATTAACAGCTTCGTGCTGTTTTTTTTATTGAGAGGAGAAAGTTATACCAGAACTTAAGATAAATGAAGACATTAGGTCAAAGGAGTTGTTAGTTATTGCTCCAGATGGCGTACAAGTTGGAGTTTTAGAATTAAAAAAAGCAATTATTGTAGCTGAGAAACTTGGGTTAGATCTTGTGGAGGTATCTCCTGAAAGCAAACCACCAGTTGCTCGATTAATGGATTATGGTAAATATAAGTATGAGCTTTCTCAAAAAGCAAAAGAATCAAGAAAAAATCAAGTTAAGATAAGCGTCAAAGAAGTTCAACTTAAGCCGAAAATCGATACGAATGACTACAATATCAAGTTAAATCAATCTAGAAAATTCTTAAGAGATGGTGATAAGGTAAAATTCACAATGAGATTTAGAGGAAGAGAAGCAGAGCATCCTGAATTTGGACAAAGAATATTAGATAAACTGAAGGATGAACTTAGCGAAGTTGCTGAAGTGGAATCAACTTCTCGTCCTGATGGAAGGTCATTAACTATGGTGTTAGCACCAAATGGAGGTAGAAAATGAAACACAAAACACACAAAAGCTCATCCAAAAGAGTTCGTGTTACTGGTACTGGGAAATTTATGAGACGTAGAGCTCATACTTCTCATTATAAATTAGCTAAGGGGAGTAACACCTGGGGAAGATTAAAAAGAGATGTTGAAGCATCTAAAGGTGATAGTAAAAAGTTAAGAAAGTTGTTGAGTTAAATGGTCAGAATTAAAAGATCTGTAAATAGTAAAAAATCAAGAAGAAAGACTATGAAGCAAGCAAAGGGTTATACCGGAGCTAGAAGTAGAACCCTACGTGCAGCCAAAGAACAGGTTATGCATGCAGGTGCTGATTCTTTCACGCATAGAAAAGATAAAAAAGGTGATTTCAGAAAACTTTGGATTAGTCGTATAAACGCTGCAGCACGATTACATGACTTATCATATTCCAAATTTATAAATGGTTTAAACAAAGCAGATATAAAAGTTGATAGAAAAATTCTTGCAGATATTGCTATAAATGATCCAAAAGGTTTTAAAAAATTAGTAGATGTTGCTAAAGATAACTTAAATGGCTGAAGTCAATTTAGATAAGATCTTTGCATCATTCATACTTAGCCTTGAAGACGTAGTAGATGTTTCTGAACTCACTCAAATAGAAAAAGAGTATTTAGGTAAAGGATCAGTTCTTTCTGAAGAAAGAGCAAAACTAGCATCTTTAAGTAATGATGATAAAAAGAAATATGGCTCACTATTAAAAGATTTTGCTAATAAGGTTTCTAAAAAATTAGAGAGTTTCAAAGTTGACTTTGAGAAATCTTATTTTACGGAAAAAGAAAAATCTGAAAATCCTGATATCTCTTTAGATTGGTTTTCTAAAAAAGGTACAAGGAAACATATACTTACAAATGTAATGGAAGAGGTAGTAGACATTTTCGCTTCCCTTGGTTACACAGTAGCCCATGGCCCAGAAGCTGAAACATCCTGGCATAACTTTGATGCTCTTAATACTCCAGATTGGCATCCTGCTAGGTATGAATCTGATACCTTATATTTAGATAAAGATTTAAAAAATCTACTAAGGACTCAAACTAGTACCGTTCAAGTACGGCACATGCAAGATAACAAACCTCCTGTGTATATAGTTGCCCCTGGAAGGGTTTATAGATCAGATCAACTTGATGCAACGCACTCCCCAGTATTCCATCAAATCGAAGGTCTGGCTGTTGATGATGGTATTACATTTTCAGACTTGAAAGGGACCCTTGAGTATTTTGTAAAAGAATTTTTTGGAAAAAATGTACAGACTAAATTTATTCCACATTTTTTCCCCTTCACTGAACCATCTGCTGAAGTCCTCGTCAGTTGGAAAGATGGAGAATGGTTAGAAATTTTAGGTTGTGGAATGGTTGACCCAAATGTATTTCAAAATGTAAAATACCCAAGTACCACTCAAGGTTTCGCATTCGGAGTAGGCGTAGAACGATTAGCTATGCTGAGATATGGAATTGACCATATTAAAAACTTTTATGAAAATGATTTGAGATTTTTGGAACAGTTTTAATGAAAGTACTTAAATCATGGTTGAATGATTGGGTTGATATAGACAAAATCAATGGTGATGAATTATCTTTAGCACTCGAAAGTCTTGGTTTCGAAATAGAATCAAGAGTCGATATTAAACCGAACTATAAAAATATTGTTGTCGGTAAAGTACTTGAAATTTATCCTCACCCAAATGCTGATAAAGTTCGAGTAACAAAAGTTGATACAGGAAATAATGTCTTTGAAATAGTATGTGGTGCTTTCAACTTTGATGTTGGGGCTGTCGTTCCGGTAGCTTTACCTAAATCAGAAATCAAAGACTCTTTTTTAATCGATAAAAGAGATATTAGAGGTGTTGAGTCAAACGGCATGATATGTTCAGCAACAGAGTTAGATCTTTGGGAAGATAATTCTGGAATATTGTTACTAGATGAAGATGTCAAACCTGGTACCGATTTCTCTACTATTTATCCACAAAATGATATTGTATGGGAAATTGGTGTTACACCTAATAGGGGAGACTGTATGTCTCACTTAGGAGTCGCTCGTGAACTTTCACATTATTTTAAGAAGCCGCTTCTAGATAACTCATCACAACTAAACCCATCTATTGAAAGCATTCTTTCTTTAAGTAGTGGAACGATCAAGGCATGTAATACTTATGCAGGTATCGAAATTGAAAATATTAAAATTAAGGATTCAAATTTTAATACAAAGTACAGACTTTCACAGGTTGGTACAAGGATAATTAATAATGTAGTTGATTACACCAATTATGTACTTTACGACATAGGACAACCACTCCATGCTTTTGATAGAGATAAATTATTTGGCAAAATTTCGGTTAGGTATGCGAAACAAGATGAAACGTTATTAACTCTCGATAATCAAAATCGTCAATTATCTAAAAATGATCTTATTATCACTGCTGATGATAAACCTATTGCTCTTGCAGGGGTAATGGGTGGACTCGAAACAGAAGTAACACAAGAAACAAACAATCTTTTAATTGAGAGTGCATATTTCGATAAAGTATCAATAATGAACACATCGAGAAAACTTAATTTAATTTCAGATGCGTCTATTAGGTTTGAAAGAGGAATTGATCACCAATTTCAATTACTGGGACTAAACCGATTCATAAACATATTTCAACAAGATCAACATATTACCTACTCTTCGCCTGTTGTAGATTCAAAGCAACAGTTCTCTATGGTTGATGTAAGTTTTAGTAGAAATGAAATATATAAAATATTGGGTATAAAACTAGAAAATGATTTTATTGAAAATATGCTTGAATATTTAGGAATTAATTACACATTAACTGATAACGATATTGTATTTCAATCACCCAGTTGGCGTTATGATTTAGAAAGACCTATAGATTTAATCGAAGAATTTGCTAAACATTATGGTTTCAATAATTTTGAGAGCACGTTACCAATTGGAAATAATAAAAATAATCTAGGTGAATATTGGCATCTCAAAAGGAGCCTCACCGATAAACTCATTGCATTGAATATGTATGAGATACAGACACTTTCTTTTGTTTCACAAGAGATAAACCAAATCTTTACTCCTGAAAAAAAGAGTGTGGAAATAAACAATCCTATCGATCAAACAAATAAGTTTTTGAGAACAAGCCTACACCCTTCTTTAATTGAGGTGTATAGAAATAATATTGAACAGAATAATCAATCTGAAATGTTTTTTGAAATTAACAATGTATTTGATGCTGGAAAACATCAAAATTATGATTCCATTCCTAATCAAACATATTCCTTATCAGCATTAATACCATCTAAATTAACGAATTCTGACATGAGACAAGACCCTACTATTAACGATATATATTTTGCTAAGCAAATTTTAATCGATTGTTTTGGCAAAATAGAATTAAAACAAATTCATAAACCTGGATTTCATCAAAACTTATCATTCATTATATTAAAAAATAATAAAGTTTTAGGACATCTTGGACAACTAGCTTCTCAATTAGAAAAGTTTTATGAACTAAATAATTCCATATTCCTTCTTAGTATTGATCTAAGCTCAATTAGTTCTGAAGATTTAATTAATATAAATTATTCCCCGCTATCTCCCTATCCTTACGTAAAGTTTGACTTATCTTTTATGGTTCCAGATGCATTTGCTGCAAGTGAATTAATACAGGAAGTTGAAAAATCTTTAATTAACAATGAAAATGTAATAACTATTTTTGATGATTTCAAGAATGAGAAAAGTAGGAATTTAGGAATTAGAATAAATACGAGAAGTTATTCAAAAACTTATAGCGAAGAAGAGGTAACAGATATACTTAATCAGGTCGTTGATGTGCTTGAAAATAAGTTCTCGATAAAACTAAATAAGGGAAACTAAATGGTCGAAACAACTGGTTTAAATAACAGAGTTTATCAAATGCTTTCTCAGAAGTCATCGAAAGTAGCAGTTGACATTCTTGGTATGAGACTTTCAACTAATTATAAAAATAAATTCACAGAAATAATGATCACTGAAACAGAAGCTTTTGGTCGACAAAAAACAGATTCAATGTCACTCGTTAATATGTTTAACAGAAAATTTCCTGAGTCTTTACCAAAAGGTCCACCTCATATTCTTGTACTCAAATCATATGGAGAGAACAAAAGTCTGTATTTATTAACTTCTAAAAAAGGTTCATGTGAAGCAGTATTAATACGTTCAGGTGTAGTTCTTTTGGGTAAAAGTTATGTTGAGTCGAGACGAAAAGTTAAAATGAAAACTAGCAATGTGACAGGTCCTGGAAATATAACTAAAGGACTTGGTCTAGATTTAGTTAATGACGGTGAAGATTTGTTTTCAGGGACACTTAATCTAGCTACTCGTATACATCCAGTTGATAGAGCTATTGCTACTCAAAGAAAAAATGCAAAATCTAAAGATAAAAATCTTTGGCGATATTCTTTGGTGCAAAAATGAAATATATAGAAGATAGATCTTCTGTAATTAATCCACTTGCTGATTATGAAGATTTACTAAAATCTAAAAAGAAACTAAGAGTTAAGTTAGGCGTTGATCCAACAGCTCCAGATGTAACGCTAGGTTGGTATGCAATTTTAAGAGCATTAAGGAAATTCCAAGAATATGGTCACACTGCAGTATTGATATTAGGTGAGTTTACTGCACAAGTCGGTGATCCGTCTGGAAAATCAGAAACACGATCTGTTTTAGAGGAAAATGAAATTGATATAAACGCAAAAGGCGTACTACCAATAATTAAATCAATTCTTCATTCTGATAACCTTGAAATAGTTTCTAATAAGGAATGGCTTTCTAAATTAAGTATTTCAGAAATGATGAACCTTGCGTCTTCAACAACACTTGCGCAAATGCTAGAGCGTGAGGACTTTTCAAAAAGATATGATTCTAAAAATCCAATATCATTACTTGAATTCTTTTATCCGTTATATCAAGGGTATGATTCAGTAGCTGTCAAAGCAGATATCGAGATTGGTGGCAATGATCAACTTTGGAATCTTATGTTAGGTAGGGAGATACAAAAGTTTTATAATATCAGTCCACAAGTTGCGATTACATTTCCACTTTTAGTTGGAACTGATGGAAAGAAGAAAATGTCTCAGTCTTTGAATAATTATATTTCAGTAACTGAATCAGCAGATAATATTTATGGGAAAATAATGAGTATTCCTGATGAAGTTATGTGGGATTATTTCCTAATGCTTTCAGATTTAGAATTAGACGAAATCCAAGAAACTAAATCTCTTGTTGAAGGCCAAAAATTGAATCCGTTTGATGTTAAAAAAAGTCTTGGAAAAATTATTACTAATGATCTCTACGATGAGACACTCTCTACTCAAGCTGAGCAGAGTTTTAATGACATAACTATTAACAAAAATATTCCTGATGTAATTCCAGAAGCCTACATTTCAGATGGGGAAATACACTTACCGAATTTATTAACAAAAAATGATGTTACTAGTTCCAATTCTGAAGCTCGACGTATTATTGCCTCAGGTGGTTTTAAAATTGACAATGTTAAATATATTGAATTAGATATATCAGCGTCGCAATTAGATGGAAAAACTTTACAGATAGGTAAAAGAAAATTTTTAAGAATAAATAAAAAATAATACCCTCTTTAAACAAGAAGGTGTTACTCTTAAGTTACGAAATTTGGCTTTTTGACAACTGAGTAGAGTATGAACGCCGGTAGTGCAGAATTAATTTTCTAGCACTCTTTTTTTGTCAACTTTTAAGTTAAAAGTTGATGGCTAGTTCTTTTTATTAAGAGTTAGTGATGGTTTAAAAACCATAATATGGGATAAAACCCATGTTGATTCTTTGGTCAGATTAAAATTCAAAGATTTTGTTGGAGAGTTTGATCCTGGCTCAGGACGAACGCTGGCGGTGCGCCTTATGCATGCAAGTTGAGCGAAGCTTTTTGGTAGTTTACTACTAGAAATGACTGAGCGGCGAACGGGTGAGTAACGCGTGAGCAATCTACCTTAGTTACTGGGATAGCCCGAGGAAACTCGGATTAATACCAGATATTCTTATTTTTTCACATGAAGTTTTAAGGAAAGGTCAGCCGAACTAAGATGAGCTCGCGTTCTATCAGCTAGTTGGTGGGGTAAAAGCCTACCAAGGCAACGACGGATAGCTGGTCTGAGAGGACGATCAGCCACACTGGGACTGAGACACGGCCCAGACTCCTAC
>JGI24916J38487_100502_pt1 | contig 36606 bp, 57 predicted proteins | sample LinPfosmplate4_FD_38487 | JGI IMG/M metagenome (IMG submission 38487) | reverse complement strand
TGCAGGTCGACTCTAGAGGATCCCACTTTCTTTGTAATCGGTTTGGTAATTGGACCATACTTCCTCAAATCAATTTTTGCATTCTTGTTTAAAAACTCTTTAATGTTTGTGTTGGTTAGTAAGTTCTTCTTCGTGTATGGGTTTTCCAGTTTATTAAATTTTTCGGATGACGTCAGTGCTGTCTCATACATACCCTTCAGTTCGTGTTTGGTGAACCGGTAAAATTTATTGTTGCCTTCGTTAACATCGATATATTCATTGCTTTTGAACTGACCCCAGTTGTTACGGTTGTTCGCGTAGTTGAGCGGACCACCCGGGTTTAAAAGTTCCTTATTGGTTCTCGCACTCACCATTGCTTGATTTATGAGGTCCTTGATAGATGCCGTGGGAACTTTGTACTGTTTGTCGCCATACTTGTAAAACAGTTCGGGCTTTTTGCCATTCTTTATCATATTACTCAACTTTGATATCATGTTCACCTCATTCATACGGTAAAACTTGGGTTCCCATTTACGGGCGCCCTTAGGCTTCCTACCAATCTGGAATTCACGGGAAGGACCCTTCACGCTCGGGTTAACGATGTCCTTAACCCCGATACGTATGTTCCGCAAACGTTTGTAAGCAGCGTTAGTGTCGTATTTGACCTCGGGGTGGCGCATGAACATACGCCTAAACTGCACACTGTCCCCATACGGGTCAAATTCTCCATTCGTTAGACTGGTTGTTATATCATAAGGATTGGGTAACATACGACGAAGGGGGTCATTTTGTTTTAGACCACGTGTAAAAATCTCATAGTACGATTTTAAAAATTTAATTGAAAATGGGTAAGACTTGTTCCCAATTACAAATTTGTATTCATTTGATTTTTCTTTACGGGCCCCTGATTCCTTGGCTCTAAATATTTCAGCTACTTCATCTCGCGTATAACTGGTCATTTACGATATGTAAATATTTTTTACTGTAGTCCCATCTTCTTGAGCTTTTCTTTCATCTCACGCTGTTCTGCTTTAGACAAAGGGGGTGTGGTCGGTAGAAGGAGATTGTTCACGTCGTGTTCATCCACACCGAAAACACCAAGAGTCTCAAGCTGTTCGATGGTCATCTTTGGTCCGTCACTAAATGGAGTTCCTAGCCGAATAATCTTGGCGAGTGCGCCGAGTTCGGGACCCGAAAACGTAATCGCATTAACCTTGAAATCCGTGAACGCTTCCATTGATACGGGACAAAGGGGTTGGACAAGACGGTACATCGCCCACGCGTAATCGCGAATCTCCTTCTGGGCACCGGTCTCCATCCTGAGACGAAGGTAGTGCATGAGGTTGTGGAGGTTGATTTTCCAGTAGAATTCTGTGAATGTTCCGACGGGGAGGTGAGCCCTCGCCAGTTCACGAGACACACCGAGCCGAATCATGTCCCCATAAATTCTGAACGCATTTTCGCACGATTCCTTTTGCTCGGTAAGACACTTATTCGCCTCGGGTGTATCAAAATCACCTTCGGAACCCTGTTTGTTCGTGGAAGACTGTTCGCGGAGAACATCGGGAACGAAGAATTCCTCTGGCATTATGGAGTACCGCGCGCTCAGTTCGTTCACGGACGCGGTTCGGTGGCGGAGGTGTTGACGCGCCACGAACATGGGCATTTTGAAATGGAACTTGAACTCGATCATTTCGAAGGGCGTAGTGTGAGCATGCCTGAGCAGGTACCGTATGAGACCGCGGTCCCCACGGGTTGTTTTTGTCCCTCCTGCGTACGAGACCCTTGCGGCTTGGACAACAGCCCGGTCAAGAGAGGTGAGTTCTCCTTCACCGGGTGGGTCTTCGTGGACCGGCATCGTTTCCACAAGTCTGACAAACCCATGTTCGCCGATCTTCTCCATGCGCCTTATGGTATGTTATGGTGATACTTTTAATTAAACAATCAAACCGAACACATATTAAGATGGCGGCGACTGTGAATTATGAAGTTGACGAGAAGGGACTCGCATTCGCGTATATCAATGGAGTAAAAGGAACACTAACACCCCACGATACGATTATTTTGCGCGATGTGGCTCGTACGACACCCGCGGGTGGAAAATACGTCGAAACCGGGAGTTATCTCGGGTGTAGTAGCGTCATCGTCGGACTACATACTACGAATCATACACATGTATTCGCACACGACCTCTGGGTCAAGGACATGTCAGAACTAAACATTGATGGCGCACCGCCACCGACCGAAGAGGACTACTTTTACCAGTTCATGCAAAACATCGACGACAATAATCTCACAGGTATTGTGATTCCTATCAGGGGAGATAGTGCGTACACTCTCGGCATTCACGCTTTAGAGAGTATCGACACGGCATTCATCGATGGAGACCATAGTAAGGAGGGGCTCACCAAGGACCTCGAAATGATTTTGCCTCGTATGAAAAAGGGCGGAGTCGTTCTGTGTCATGATTGTACGGCTGGGAGCGTTACACATGACGCATTCCTCGATTTCTGTAAAAAACACGAACTCAAGGACTTTGGGTTTTATGGAAACGGTTCGTCCATTGCTCGCATCATTAAACAATAATCGCGTATAAATATTATGAAAAGTGTACAATGGGGTACGCGAATAGCAACCTTCCATGATTTCGATGTTTACGCATGTAACACAAAAGACCTCGTTAGGTTCACACGGCCATGGAAGTGCGCACGGGGGATCGACCCCGATAAATCAAAAAGGATAGCTGACTCATATAATCATCTTTTGCAAACAACTATTGACGGCGCCGTATGCGCGACCCATCTAGAGGATGAGGGATGGGTCATTTTTGACGGGAATCATCGTATACATGGGTGTCGGTATTTTGTAACACATGATATGAATGTCCTTGTTCATGTGTACAAATTCACACATAAAAACGAACTAACTAATAAATATAGACTACTTAAAATACAATGAAACTGGGTTTAGTGGTTCACAAGCCGCTCTATGAACGAGAAAGCACGGGTGTACACTACATTGATTGTATATGCAATGATAACCCAGTCGTCGAGCGTCTCGAACAGAACGCAAGGCGCGCGGATGGGAAGCCCCATTACCCGTCGCTCGTTGATGGTATGCTAACAATCAAGATACCGTGGAGGTATGGTCGTCCGATGGTTAAAACGAACGGTATCGTGACTATTTTTGATTTGGAACCAGGTGATTATATCACGTTCGACGCGGTGTTCATCGACAAATGGGAAACCGATTGGGGGTGTGGTACGTCATGGAAAATGACCTCAATCTATTAGGTCTGCCCACCACGGTGTATCGTCCTTCACATCCAACTTTTCTTCAATTTCTTTTATTCTTTTCATAGTTACGTCGTCGTATGTACACCCCAACACTTTATGGTTCTCGTAACAGTGTTGTAGTGTGATATTCGTACAAACCTCTTTAAACTTTTCAATTAATCGCAGATTCAAGCTCATCAAGCGATGAATAGTACCTCTTTAGATCTTTCATCAAACGCTTATCTTTCTTAAACGCGTCTTTACTTTTGTTTTTCAAGAACCACGCGAGATTACTCTTGGAGTACCGCGTACTTTTTTGGTTCTCCGTGGGTTTCCGCGACACGACCTTGCTCTTGGGTTTCTTCGCCTTCCCCGTCTTGGTCGTGGCGCTCACGGTCTTCCGATTGATAAAGCTGAGGGCCTGCATGACCGTATCGGCGAGGTCGTCCTTCTTTTTCGATTTGTCGAAATGGTCCTGCCAATCCTCATTGAGTTCGTCGCGATAAATAAAGGCCTTACAGCGGTCGATGGATGCCTTTTTGCGTTTGCGATACATCTCCTTTCCTGGACCAGATATATCGGGTATTTTAAAGCGCGCGTCCCATATCACGGTGTCTATTTTGTTAATGACGAAATACGCATGTAAAAAGTTTTCGACTGTCTTCATTTTACGGTTTCGGTCCGGTTGTTTTTCGATAATGACTGTGGAGGAGTCAAGCAACCAGGGACGGGCATCCAGGTGATCCCGGAGACATGGGAATATTCCTTTATCGCTCTCGGGAGGAACCCCGTCGACATCCCAATTGTGAATGCGACCATCGGTGTCAATCCTACATATAGCCAAGTTCCTGATACCGACATCTATACTAATCAGTTTGGCCATTGACTTACAATCCTATTTTATTTTTAATACAGTTTTACTTGGTTGAGAATGGTGTACCATGCGTACAGAAAATCAAACATCAGTATAAATTCTGGTCGGTGCTCAACGGGAATCCCTGAGTAGAACATCGCCGTATAAATCCATGACCAAATACCCCACGAATCTTTGACACAATTAATCACATATTTATGAGAGAATTCTAGACCATGAAGTGCTGTGGTTGAATAGAACCATATATATGCCAATACGGATTCGGCAATGGCAAACTGGATGATGTCCGACTTTATGTAAGTGTCTCCGATTTCCATGGCAATAGGTACAGTGAGTCCGTACGTGAGCATTCCGAAAATGAAGTTCCTGTATGCCAAGTGGACATCACCATAAATTGCGTAACTTGGGATGGCATACGCTAGTCCTCCAATATATGGCAAGAATGGTGTTGTCATCTCGCTTATTCCATACATGTGTTTATTGTTTAAGTACTAAGCGAATACCAGTGAAATTGAGTCGGTCGTCTCTGTCAAACGCCTTCCGGTGACTCGAGTAGAATAGCATGTTATCCGTGGCCCAAGATGCACCCTTGACAATGTTAGTGTCGTAGAAATCGCGATAACTCCTCGACTCGTTCACTGGGTCACGTTCGAACCTGTCGTAGGGATAGAAACGCGTGGACGTCCATTGCCAGACGTTACCCATTAGTCCGCGTAAATCCAGTTTATTGGCATCCTCTTTCGTGGCGTACACTGAACACATACCACCCGTGTAATTGGTATTGTTCGATTTGTTCTCAGAGTTTCCCCATGGGTAAAGTGTTGATTCCGTGCTATTTTTCATGACGTACTCCATCTCTGTTTCTGTGGGAAGACGCGCTCCGACATAGTTGGCGAACGCCTCGGCCTCCCAATAACTCAGATTACACACCGGGAAATCGGGCTCAAGTTTCTTGCGTTGGTCGAATTCCCAGCGGTACCATGTCTTCATATCCTCACTGAGTTCCCATTGAATGGGGTGTTTACACATGGTAGTCTGATTCCATAACCACCCCTCGGGCGACCACAGTTCTTGTCGTTTGTATCCATTGTCCTTCACGAAACCGAGGTATTGCACCTGTGTCACGGGAAACTTACTCATGACAAAATTACCAGTATTGGCTTTGAATGGGGGGTATTCACAATCGTAAAATGTCTGTTTGGTTCCCTGTTTGAAATCTTCGGCGGATACCGTCGTCCACTCTATTTTCTTGCTTTCTGTGATAAGGGGTTTGAAATCGCTGGTTCCCTCGAGAGGATTGGGTGCTTTCAGCGCGTTCATCATCGTCAGTGCGTTTTCGAGGTGTTCGTGGTGATGGAACAGACACAATGTCGAAACGTAACGATTGTAGTCGTCTTTCTTCGCGAGTTCCATCGCGATATCCGTAACGTCATTCAGGGTTTCTAATTGAAATGCCATAGATGGGTACTGTTTTAAGTGGCGATACTTGGCGGGATTGTCATTAGAGTCGAATAGAAAACATGGATATTTGGCTTTGAGGAGATGCTTCTCATAAAAGTGCTCGATGTGTCCGATTTCCCATATAATGGGATACTTGAGCGGAGGATAAACCACTCGTGTGAGGTTTTCCTGATACTGAATCGGCTCAAATACCTGTTTCGTCAACGCGTTCGCTCGGAACAATTGTCCGGGGACGTTTTCGGGAAAGCGACCATGTTTGACACGCCTGGCTATTTTTGAAAGATGCATTATTGTAATTTAATACAGTTAAATGTTTAAGCATCTTTAAAATAAGGTCATATGAAACTATGTTGGCATTGTTGCCACGAAATACCGGGCGAAACGTTACGTATGCCCCACAAACACGATAGTAAAACGAAAACATTTTACACGATGGGGCAGTTTTGTTCATGGGGATGTATGAAGACCTTTAATTTAGAAAGAAATCGTCCAGATTTCGGGGTGGTTGCGATGAACATCACGGCATTGCGTAGGAAGATGTGTGGGAAAGTAATACCAATTACCCCCGCACCGCGCCGGTGGGCGCTGAAATGTTTTGGGGGGGATATGGACATTGAACAATTTAGGGCTATATCAGAAAATCGCGGGTCTGTGTGGGTGGATATGCCAAACGAGGTTAACATTATACACCGCGGTCAGAAAATGTCGTTACATGTTTTTGACAATAACACAATATGTAAGAGCGGGGACATAACTGTTGCGTCGAAAACACACATGTTGAAGGCAATCAAAGCCGCCGATACAAAATCGGAGACTCTCAAGTTGAAACGCCCGATTCCGTTGAAATCAAATCAGACTACACTCGAGAATAGCCTTGGCTTAACACTTAAAAAATCAAGCCGAAAATAATGTATGGAGAGTAACAACATGGTAGATATTGTTGATATAGACACCTATCTAGAAAGTATGAATTCTCGGAGGAAGCACGTGCTCATGTCATTCGTCAAGATGCTCGAAGGCCTCTCGGACAAGGAACTCATGAACGCCGAGAAGTCCATCTATATTGCGGTTTACAGGAAATTTGGTTCTAAGAGTGCTACTTGGGAAAACCGGGCATTTCGCGAAGCGTATAAACAGCGGTTTTTGCAAGTACACTACAATCTCAATAATTCGCCTACGTTTCTTGGTGATATCAAAACCAGGAAAATCGATACGAAACGGATTGGGTTTGTCGACCATACTGAGATGTGGCCCGGGGGTGCATACGACGTCGGTAAGCAACAGGCGAAGAATCGGGCCATTCTTCGCGAAAAACACAGGGGAACTCTACCGGATGACTACAAGGGTGAGTTCATGTGTGGGAAGTGTAAATCGTGGAAGACCACGTACTATCAGCTCCAAACGCGGTCTGCTGATGAGCCTATGACTACGTTTGTTTCCTGTATGAACTGTCCTAAAAAGTGGAAGTGCTAGGGAGTTTAATCCAATGTAATGATTCACCTAAGTCTGTCCATAAATCGCCTACTGATAAAACATACCGATACCCCGTTTGTCTCTTTAATTCAGACTTTTGACGTGCGGGAATGAAGAATAGCTCATCGTATGGTATGTCTGCTAATTTTAACTCTGCTTTTGTGTAATATTGATTTTCCGTCGTCCCGGGACGAGCGGTCATAATAATAACTTTGTATCCCATGTCCATCGCACTCCGTGCCAAGTCAACACTAGCCACCATAGGTTTACCAGAATGAGAGTATATTAACGTATCGTCAATATCGAACATGACGGCATCATTTTTTGTCCGGGGTACACTTTTTAAAAGAAAAAGCCCCCTTGTGAACTGCATAAAAAAATGATTAATATTAGTAAATGAAATTTTCTGGACTGATGAAGCCTCACAACATAGCTTTACTTGCCATTATTGCCGCCATTATCATTATGAAATGTCGGCGTTCGTCGTATAAGTTTGACTCGGATGTTAACTACTTTCGCAACATGGGCTCGATCGATTACATCAAGGGTGCCCGGTACATGCCCAGTGTCCAGAGCGTCATGTACGCGGACCCTTCCCCCCAGCCCGACGAACCCATCCTTGTCCCTCGTCGCCCATCGTACTCCCCTGGTGCTGGTGACGTGCGTTTCAATCCCATTCACTACGGAAAGAGCATCCAAGACTCTATGTACCGCCGCAGCCGTACCGGGTCCCTCGGCCCCGTCGCATTTTACTACATGTAAAAAATCATATTAAAGAATCCAATTCAGTTTTAATGATGTCTGTTAAAGACCGTAATTTGCCAGGACACGAATGTGTGGTGTGTCTTACAAATTGCACGCAAGATTCACAAACATTATCATGCGGTCATGTTTTTCATCGGCCATGTATAGATAAATGGTTACAGACACAGGGGACGTGTCCTTTATGTAGACATGTTGTCGATAGACCCAAAAAGGTCAGAGTTGTTATTGATAAGCAGGCCAATATTTTAGAAAGTGACATTGTTGAAGTAATAGAAAAGCTTCCAGTTAAATTCTTTACGTCTAACAAGTTTTTCGTAAACCATGTCTTAGTGTTGACAAATTCAGAGGGAACTGTTTGTCATGTTTTTTAGTCCTCCTCTTCAGACGATGACTCGATTTCACACACTTTCTGGGGTGTCGTGTCGATATCGAGGAACACCTCGCGTTTCGGTGCGCGTTTTTTGGGAAGGAGGTCGTCACACCCATGTTCGCGGTGCCACAGAACGCGGTCCCAAAAGGCACGCGCAATGGGCAGTCTCTCGGCGAACCACTCGCGGTCGCGCGGAACCATCACCACTACAAACTCTGCTGGTTTAGGCCACGTCAACTCCTCCGGTTTGTATTGGATGAAAGCCGCTTCTTCCAGGTCCAGAATCTCCATACACAATTGGAGCTGTGGCATATAGTAAATGGGGACCTCTGGTTTGATTTCCCTCGTCTTGGGACACTTGATTTCGACTAGTTTTCCAGATTCGGTGATTCCGTCGGGGCTTCCTCCCAGAAATGTATGCACTGGGTGAGGGCACAAACCCACTTCGTGTACCACTTCGTCGTATTTAGCGACGTATATGTCGCGGGCCTCGTCTTCGTACTTTTGTCCCCATCGAGTAGCGGCGTTTCCTGTGAACTTCTTTCCAAGCCCGCATTTCTTGAGGATAAGACCCTCGGGTTTTTCGTATGGGTTGTCTCCGAGCGCTGTGGCCAAATCACTGGCGGTAAGCATAGTTCCTCTAAGTTTGAACCATCCATCTGATCGTTGCTCATCGTACGTCCTTGCCAAAAGTTTCTGCACTTGGGGATGCATTTGTCTCTGAAAAGTACTCGTTCCAATTCTCTATCGCCATTTTCGCCGACACTTGTTCAGCTGCCTTTTTTGTAGGACCGTGACCTATGGCGATAACAACGTCATTGACTGTTGTCATAACACTAAACCGATGCGTTTTAGAATTACTGTTACTAACTTCATACTTTGGCAAAGAGAACCTACTCGCTTGACACATGCGCATGAGCTGGTCTTTGAAGTTATCGTCCCCTGAGATAACGTCTTCACTGAACATACCGTACATCTCGAACCGCGTCAATACAAAACGCTTTGCATAAATCATTCCCATGTCCAAATATATAGCCCCCACGAGAGATTCAAACACATCTTCAAGAATCTTCGGATTCATGAACCATTTGTTTCTGATTCCCTTCTCGTCCATGACGATATATTTTCCAATATCCATTCGTTCAGCTATTATCGCTAGTGTTTTCCCTCTCACCAGTCTAGTACGCGCACGTGTTAGGAATCCCTCTTGACGGTGTTCGTAACGGTCATACAAGTACTTTGTGATAATGAACCCCAATATCGAGTCGCCCATGAATTCTATCGTTTCATATGCTTTGATATCGTCTGTGTTTTTTGCGGCGGATTTGTGTGTAAAAGCTGTTTTGTACAAATTAACATCTTTTACACGCGAGCCAACCAGAGTTTCTATAACTTCCTTCGTTAACGGTTCCATAGTCTTATATGTTTTTCTTTTTTTAAGTGCCAGCAATTGGATACTATATGTGAATAATATTCAATTGGTGGGTTTATATTTAATATAGATTTTCAGTTTTTAAGTGTGCAACACGAGAGCAATCAGTTCTTCTTCTTAACGACGGGTCGCTTCTTCTTGGGGGTAGAGGCGGCGGGGGCGGCTGCGTCGGCTGGGGTATCCTTCACATAGTGGGGGCTGAGGTAACGCTGGATATTGAGGAAAGTAACCTCGGTACCGGCAGGAGGACTAAGAAGCTTGCGGAGCTTGTCGTCGAGGACGATGACGCGACCGTTCTCAGGGTGCTTGAGGCCGTTCTCCGTGATGTATGCGTTAATCCGCCGAGTAACCTCGGCACGGGAAATGCGCTCATCGGCTCCAAGCGAGAGAAACTTACGAAGCGCATCGGTAACACCGAGAGCGCGGTTGAAGCCATTGTTCTTGGCACGCTCCTTGGCCTTGGTGCCATCGGGGTCTACCTGAAACTCGCGAATCTGGCGGACAATCTTACGGAGGCTCTTGAGCTCCGAGCGCATAGAGGTAATTTCATTCTGAAGAAGTTCCATTGTTCTATTCTACTTTCTATACGGGGGTGGTCTTTAAGTGTGTTTTATGCGGTAACTACACTGCGCCTAGACACATAATCGTTCATTATCATGTCAAAGAGCGACTTTGGCGCCTTGAGAAAGTATCCCTTGGACGTCTCGTCGGTAACCAAGAACTCGGCATATTGCTCGGGCTTAATCTCCTTAAGCTTGGCAATGTAGGCAGGCTCCCACTCCTCGAGAGGAACGCGGTTAATCAGAAGGTAGAGTACCATGCGCTTGTCATTGACGTCCTGGCTCAGGTAAGGTTCCGAGCATTTCATGGACATGACAAGTAGCGCGAGGGCGACGGAAATAGCAAGGTATTTCATTTTACTAGATACAAAGAAAATCTTATAGAAATAAACTCAGCGTACTCACGATGGCTAGCCATATGAATACCCACATGACAATCGTCACAACGGTGTTTATGTTATCTTGTTTAGGGTCCTTGGCCTTGTAACGCATATTCGCCTGAGGACTGAGTGCCTGGGGTTCAACGGGTTTAGTGTCCGCACACTGACCCGGACAACCTGCACCAGAACGACAACACTTGGGATCGCAGGGGTAAAGTATGCCATTGTCTTCGTACATACATGTTTGGTCGTTGTCAGGGTCTAGGGAAAGTCTATTAGCGTAGCACATGCATGGGCTAGTGTCAAACTTTGAATCGCAACCTGGTTCACACATTTTAATATAATCTAAGACTATATTAATGGATAAAAACTACTACTCGAAAGAGGCACTTGATGATTTCATATTTAAAAAACTATGCCAGAAGGACTTTCGTTTAAAGAAGGCGTTAGACGAGAACGATGGTCCTGGGTTCCGTAAGCGTATCACCAACATCGCCACCATAAACACAGATGGTAATGTTGAACAGGTGATTTATGCGACAGTCACTGATGCGTTTCGTGACGTACTCCTGAATGGGATTGGGTCACTCGCAGTAGATATGGACAAGTGGGGTGTACTCATCGTGTCTGGGGGAGAAGCATTCAACACATACTTCCCAAAGGAATCGCGTATTATTACCAGCGACATCGATACCAAATTCGTTCCCTTTTTTACGACGAAGGATGGCCCGATTGGTCCCGACCATCGCAAATTCTTCGGGTACCTTCAAGCCGCTAAACTCCAAATGTGGGATTTTCTAGGTAAAATGGCTAAGACCATGTCAAAGCGCGACTTTTCAGCACGTATCCGCGCCATTGAAAAGTCCCCTGTCGGGCGCATGTTGGCCCTGAAGTTTCCCAAGGTCGATAACCTGTTTACCCGTCGTTACATCCTCAAGTACAAGGACAAGCGCGCAGGTAAAACGCCCGTACCAAGGGATGTTCTCATTGATGTTGAAATAATGTCAATCGATATGAAAATCAATGCGTTCATTCCGACCAAGAATGCCCGCGAGAGGATGAGCCTTGCCGTTCTGGACATCGCGTACATGCGCCCCGGAGAGTTTGGGTACAAGGCATCCATTTTCCGCACGAAGGGTATGTCTTATCGTAACTTCACCACGGGCAAAACCATCAACAATCCCAAGATATCGATTACGGGTAAACGTTACCTGGTGGAAGACTTGTACATCATGACAACCCTCGGCCTACGACCCACCAAGTATAAGAAGGACCATAAACGCATGGTTCAATTCGCACGGGACGTCATTGGGGTTCCCGTTTCAAAATATAACTCGGACCTCGACATTTTCCTGAAGGTCGGTGGCGACAAAATCAAAGACCCACCCCGGCCACCTACAAAGGTGGTGATAACCGATAAGGATTTCATGGCGGCAATCAGGGACCCTGTCAGGTACGATCGATGGACGACTCCTCCCCAGTTGGCCCGTGTTCAGAGATTACACGCTGGTTTAAAAGCCCCGTCGTCTCTAGATATCAATAATTTTGAATTAACTGATTCCAGATGGCGTTTCGATACGAATAATCGCAAGTGGGTGAAAAATAACAGGACACGGTACGTCAAGGATGAAGCCGTGTTTCGTCTTAAGAAAAATGCGTCTCCGCCCAGTAACAAACACCACCTCGACGACAGTCTGTACGGAATGATCACCGCCAGGAACTCGTGGGCCCCAGCGATACTTTACAAATACGCCAGCGATATACCAAGTATCGGATTAAGAAGATAAAGACAAAGATACATAATTCCTCAGATACAAAATGAGCTTCAACATCTCAGACCAGGTTGGCCGCCTCGATGATGGACGATACTTTGTCCGAATCACAGGCGAAGATTCTACCAAGCGGTTCTACACTCGTGTTGACAACGTAACGGTTTTTCCAGGAGAGCCCCAGAATGACAATTGGGTCGTTCGTTTCCCAGAAGGTAGCGCTGTCAACGCAATTGATGATCACATTCTAGAAATGGCCAAGGACATGTCCCAGTCATGGTTCGGCAAGAAACTTAGTCAGAACACACTCGAGAAGGTTTTCATGCGGTCCACGTATGATGAAGATGGGTGTGAGATTCAGGTGGCGCGCGATGATTCAGGAGAGCGGGCGCTCAAGGTCTTCGGCGAGGGTCTTGAGGACGGAAAGGCCGTGGATATCGTCCTCGAGCTTGCAGGTGTGTGGTTCCTAAAGAAGAGTTTTGGCCCAGAGTGGCGGGTTGTACAGGTGCGCGTCCCTGAGCCTGAGCCTGAGCCTGAGCCTGAGCCCGAGCCCGAGCCTGAGCCTGAGCCTGAGCCTGAGCCCGAACCGGAGCCCGAGCCACTTGAGCCCTACCCAGAAAACAGTATGTTTTGAAAAATTAAATTGTAGAGTATTATTAAATGCAGAATATGTTCAAAAAGCCCGAGAACCTGGCAATCATCGCCCTTGTGGCACTTTGCCTTTATCTTATCATGAACAAGCAATCTTCTCCCATGGAGGTTGTTAAGAAGATTGTCGGTATGAGCGACACCGCCACCGAGCTTGCCCCGGTCAGTGGTGACGCTTCCCGTATCAACCTCGACCTCGGTTGCGCCATGAAGAATGGTGTCGGCCTCTCTAGCGCCCTCCTCCCCCGCGAGGTTGCCACTCAGGAGGACTTCGGTCAGTTCTCCCCCGACGAGATTCTCAAGGGTCAGAACTACCTTGACCCCCGCTCGCAGATTGGTTACCCCGAGACCATTGGTGGGTCCCTCCGTAACGCCAACCAACAGGTTCGGTCGGAGCCCCCCAACCCCCGTGCGCCTGTCACTATCTTCAACACCAGCACGATCGTCCCCGACCAGATGCGCTCTAAATTTGAGATCGGCTGCTAAGCATCATTTCAGATAAAGAATTAGGTCAATGAATTTATAAAACAAAATGGAAATCACCGATGAGTTCAAAAAATGGATGGCCGAGTGGGTCGCCCTAAAAAAGCAGCTTACAGAGGCTACTAAGGATATCTCTATTCTCCGTAAGCGCGAAAAGGAACTGAATAGCAATATCAAGGGGTTTATGCAGAAGGAGCAGATTGACACGTGTAACCTCAAGAAGGGGAAGGTTTCGCTCAAGACTCGCAAAACCGCAGGCACGCTCAACAAAGAAACTGTCAGGGTAGGTCTCGAGCGAACATTTGAGGGTAACACGAATATGGTTGAGATCGCAATGCAGAATATTCTCGATGCTCGTGAATCCAAGGAGAGTTCTAGTTTGTCGGTTACTGGTGTCAAGCCAGAAGCCGACGATAATTAGTTGTTAATATATATGTTCAGACGACGACTGACATTTCATGTTAAAAAATGTAAACATATACTAAATGCTCGATCAGCTCATGAAAATCGACCCTACGTCCCCCATGGTCGCCACTCCGGCGCTCCTGTTCGCTATTCTCAGCCCAGGGGCAGTCTTGCAGTTACCCGACCAACTCCCCAGCAGTCTCAAGGACCTGTCTTCAATGAAGACTTCTCAGAGTTCCGTTCTTTTCCATTCACTCGTATTTGTTATGGCATACAGTGCCATCGCCAAGGCCATGGGTATGTCCCTCACCAAGGCCGATCTCATCGTCCCTACCGCACTCTTTATTCTACTGAGTCCGGGGATTCTGTTGTCTCTTCCCTCCACCAGCATCATGTCTGGGAAGACCAGTTGGGCGGGCATTGCGATTCACACTCTTGTGTTCGCAGTAGTGTTCGCTATTCTTCGGAAAACATTTCCGACCGCTTACTAACAAGTAAGATGAAGTATATCGCGATAGGTCCCGGGGGAATGGCGTTTTTTACACTACTAGGTAAACTCGCCAGTTTGGAGACGAAGGAAATAAAGGAGATCTCAGGTTCATCAGCAGGTGCTTTGCTAGCTTCCCTATGGGTCGCGTGTAAAGGAGACACCGGAACGCTCATGACCGATTGTCTAGATGTAGACATTCAAAGCGCGACGCGGTACGACATTAAGTGTCTTTTGAGGCGGTATGGTTTAATTCCTATATCAAATGTATATGATTTGATGGAAGTTTTGTTTGAAAAATATACGGGTATGAAGAGTCCAACGTTTGCAGAATTGTACGAATGGAATCCTGTAAAGTTGCACATTTCATCGCTCTGTATTGAAAAGGGGGATGTGGTTTATTTTAATGTTGATTCGCATCCAAATATGTTCGTCATAGACGCATTAGCTGGTAGCATAAGCATACCGCTTTTATTCGAGCCTCTGAAATACGAGGGACGGACATATATAGATGCAGCTGCTGTGGAGCAGTGTCCGGCTCTTCCGTTTGTTGATAAACACCGGGACGATGTTTTAGCTATCATGATAAAGGGGTCTGCGTTAACGGAAACTAATTCGTTATTCGCATACGTTTACAACATAGCAAATTGTGTTATGCATCATAGGTACACCTACGATGTGCCAAAAGTTTTCATAGATGTCGAAGATGTTAATTGTTTGAATTTTAATATGTCATTTGACGAAAAAATTGATTTATATATGCGCGGCAACTCGTGAAGTTTCCCACCCCAACACCCATGGGGTTGTAAATTTTATCGCCGCAAGTAATAATAGATATGGATCCATGTATCAAGCCGCGTAAAAAGGAGCTCGTTCGAGCCAAGGCTGTAACAAATATGGGGTTCCCAGAGGATGTCGTCAAGAAGATGAGCTCCAAGGAAGTGTGCAAACGCATGGTGCGTTGTTCAGAGGGTCCCATGCCCCTTCCGCCGATGAGGGTTCACACGTCAGGCGACACGATCATGTTGCTACCAGTGGGGTCCAAACTTGACATGGACGACTTTATGTTCCTGTTTAAGCCAAGTGCGTACTCCAACGGAAACGTGTTCTTGGGTGGGAATCTAAATTACTTCAACGTTTCGCGCGATGACAGGCTTATTGAAATAGGAAAGAAGCTGAAGATTTTAGAACCTGAGCAGTACCCTTCCAAGGTGCTAAAGGGGCAGATTCTTAAGAAACTCGCTTCAACTGGTCACCCCGAACCGATCGAGGTCAAGATCCGCGACTTGCGTACTAATGATAAAAATGTCAATGGCAACATGTTCATGAATACCGGCACCAATGTCAATAATAACACCAATGCCAGCGTGTTCAATGGAAATGGAAAAGTTTTCAATAATGGCGCCATTAACTCCCGGTTGACGAATACACCCGCCATTGGTATCCCTGTTCCCGTTCCTGCGAGGCCTCCTGTGTTAAACAGGAACACATCGACGGGACCCACTACCAGGAACGCATCTGTTGGTACTAACAATGCCCCTCGCCCGTTGGGTATTCCCCGCCCAGCGCGCCCCGTTGTGTTAAAAGCAAACACAACAACCACTGGCAACCGCGTGGTGCGTCCTTCTATTGCCGTCCCTAGGCCCCGTGTACCACCCCGTTCAAAAAACGCAGGCATCCCGAACAAGAAGACCATTAGCGCCAGTACATCTCCTATGGTCCCGAACAAGCCTGCGAACAAGCCTGCGAACAAGCCTGCGAACAAACCCACGAACAAGCCTGCGAACAAGCCTGCGAACAAGCCTGCGAACAAACCCACGAACAAGCCCGCGAACAAACCCGCGAACAAACCCGCGAACAAGCCTGCGATTTCGTCAGGTAATAACAAGAAGTCCAAACTCATGGCAGAGCTCGACGCCGTGCGCTCTCGTAATTTCAGGAAGGCCCTTGACGGTTAAAAAATATTACATGATTGTAAATGAGTAACATGACTAGCCTCCGTAATGCCCCATCGGTGCCCGGACAAAAGGGTAAGAACAATAATAACAACGAGTTCAATCTAAACCAGTTCCTGCGTACTCCTGCTCCGACCCCCAGGACTTTGCCTCCTCTTCGGGGCCAAGGTGCGAAAAATCGTAGTACCCCTATGCCCGTGCGTAAAAATACCGTTTCCCCGGGCAATGTTAACGTCAAGGTGAACAACAACAAGCCCAACAACAAGCCCAACAACAAGCCCAACAACAATAACTTCAACACGCTCAATGTTAACAATATCGGCAAGATGCTTAATAACGCACCCAATGCCAACAATAAACGTGCAAACGCCAACAACAACCGCGCAAACGCCAACAACAACCGCGCAAACGCCAACAACAACCGCGCAAACGCCAACAACAACCGCGCAAACGCCAACAACAACCGCACAAACGCCAACAACAACCGCGCAAACGCCAACAACAACCGCGCAAACGCTAACAACAATAACTTCAACACGCTCAATGTCAACAACATTAGCAAGGTGATTAATGGCGCGGGTTCGATGAACGGGTCATATGCCGTCAAGTATAAGGCGCTAAAGCCCCGGGTGAACAAACTCAACAAGAACATCCAGAACGTTAGCCGCGAAATCGGTAACAACGACTACAATGCGAATGCCATCAAGAGTAAAATCAATGCTATGAAGACGGAGTCTAATGCGATCGGGAAGGAAATCAAGAGTGTACAAGTCGAGTTCAAGAAGAACATTAAGACGAAGTCTGATAACATGACAAAAGTAAAGGCGAAGAACGAGCAGCTCAAGAAGATTATGGCGAACGCAGGTATTCCCGGGTTTAAGCGCGGATTCCTGGGCATGATAGGTTCGGGTGTTTCGTTTCAGAACGTCGCCATGAAGAACATGAACGATGCCATCAAGGACCTCGAGAAGAAACTCGACTCTATGAAGGACAAGAAGAACCGCGGGGAACTACAGGCCAAGTTGAATAAGCTTAAGGCCGCCAAGGCCAAGGCAAACAAGGCACTTGTTAAAAACAATAATTAAATGTGCTTAAAAATTAAGTACATATATAATTCATGGTAAAAGCATATATTAACAAAAAATGCAGTGTCTGTAGGTCGCCATTGAATGTATCATTGAGATTAACGCCGGCGGAGTACGATCTTATTCATGAATTCTCAGTTATGAATCCACTCGATATGACTCAGAACAAACTCATGTATAAGATTTGCGATAGAAAGGCATTTGCCATGTGTAAGGGATGTTACAGTCTTGCAAAGCAACCGACGTGGCGATACCTGCGGGATAGGGAAACGGGAAACAAAACTAAGTACCATCGATGTATTTCATATAGACCGACAGTAACGTCGACTAGTTTTTGCGAATGGTTGAAACGTTTTAGGGAATATACACATACACCAGACTTGAACGTGGATTACAACGACGACCTATTCTTCTTCCCCACGAAAGTCCCATGTATCACAGGTGTAAATATAGAAATAAATTACTTTAGTTAAAAGGGTTACTCGTATCTAATACATGTATGAAACTATCAAACAGATGTGTAATGATATATTTGATGAACTCGGCCCAGGCCACTCCGAGTCAATATATCATAACGCGCTAAAGGTAGCCCTAAGACACAATAATATACAATATGAAACCGAACGCATTATACCATTAGAATATATGGGGACGTACATAGGATGTGTTCGTTCCGATCTCGTTATTGATGGAAATTTTGTAATCGAACTAAAAGCGACGACGTCGCTCAATGTTTCGCATAAGATTCAGTTGACAAAGTATCTTAAATATCTAGAAAATGTGAAAACGGGTCTTCTTGTAAATTTTCCACTTCGGGGAGATCGCGTAGAATACTACTCAGAGAAATCAATGGCATAACGTCCCTAAATACCCGCGCCGCCCGTATATTCTCGTCGTACCAGTTATCTGGATTTTTGATACCATCATTCAAAGTATCCTGTAATCTATCCAACGAGAATATGGTGTTATTAAAACACGAAATAGTCTTCTCACATGTGTACATGTCTTTTTCGTATTCGAGCGCTGCTCGGAGTAAATCAAAGTGAGTATCCATATCATTAAAAGCAAAGATAGCTTTTAATTATTAAACGGTTGGTATGTATTCCCATTGTAAGTCTTTAGTTATACCTTTCCATATCCTGTCTTGAAGAAGCAGTTTCTCCTTTGATTTGAGCAATGGGAAACACGGAAGAAATTCATCCTGACCAAGCAATTCACAGAATTTGTAAAGAACGTAACTGTACGACAAAAAGTTTTTACGTTCGGGCGGACAGTGAACCTTAAACGGTTGTTGAATTTCGTGGAACATCTGACGAAGTTTCTGTTCGAGCGAGGGTGTCATGCGTGGAGGTTTTATACCATTCAGGATGATTGTGATATAGGGAACGTGTTCGTAATATTTGTGCATCCGGAGTTTTTTGAGTAACGACCGAACCTTTGCGTGTGTGATATCCGAAAGTCGGGCGAGACGTTGTTTCTTGAACTCGTACCTCAGTTTGTCTATGACTTCATCGGGTATGTTCGTCTGTTCTTGGCCCTGGAATTGATTTATCCATTCGTTGAAGTGGTTTTCGCGTTTGTAACTGTATATAGGTACGGTCTCCATATCCTGTTCCTCTTTGAAACTGATGTTGTGTTCACTGAATACAAAGTTGGACGCACCACAGTTTGTACATATTTCAGTACTGTCTGTTAAACTGAAACGAAAATCGTCACCTCCGCAATTTTTACACGCTGCCCCAACGCGGGTATCTGATGTATACGTTGTGTCTTCAAATTTCTGTTCTACATCGTGTAAATACCGTTTGTAAATGATATTGTTTTCTGTTTTTCTCGACACGGTACTCGTTGTCTTAAAAAGCGTGTCTAACACGTTTTGTGAATCGTGCGAATACGTCTCGTTCCGATCCGTGCTCCCATATTCTTTGATGAAAGGTATACACTTCAAAAGGTAGTCATTGAGTTCGTCCTCTGAACCATTCGTTCTCAAATCGCTAACGGTGTTGTTAATGCGACCCTCAAGAGTTCCTTCCATTAAAGATTAACGCCAGGATATTTTTAATTAACTATGTTGGATTTAAATAAAATCCTTTTACTAACAATCGATGTATACAACTACCTTAAGGAGTATGTGAAGCACCGTGATTACACGGTTGAGTCTGTATGGGTCCATTACACGGCAACGAAAACCGAGCGTCCCGATCTATACGAGGACATTGTTCCAGAGTGGGCATCGGAGAACAAGCTCTTCTGGGACGATGATTATTCCGAGCATTGTATGTCTATCAAACACCCGTCGGAGAAGAAGATTCGTCGCTTAATCGACCTCGCACCGGACGAGTGTACAGTCAACTGGGTTGAGATGAAATATTACTATAACAATACCTTGTACAAATACATCGCCCTCCCCGATACTTTCAAGTGGCCCCCGGCAGATGTACAGGGGGCAAAATTCTTCATACCCATTGACTGTGCGGTGTTGTGTTCGGAAGACGGTAGCGAAGGTCCCACTTTTGACGTGACCAAACACCTGAAACGCGTGTACGGCCCACACGGCGACTTTCACGGTGCCGATTTTCCCATTAAAACCATGTTTAGTTTTGATGATGAAACGTTAAAGGCTAAATTTCCAGTTCTAAAAATCATGAATATACTTGGTAAAACATGGGAATTTGATACAGTAAACGACTCACTTGGTCCTCAATCACTTGTCGTGGATTTACCTGCCAAATAAAACTGAATATCACCCAAATTAGCGACATTATATTTAAATACAATTGGTAGTTCGGGTTTTTCCTGAATAATCTGTAGATTAGAACACATCGTGGTTGCCTTTGTGAACAAGTTTATATATTTTAGTGAATAAGTTCCTGAACACTCGCGACCATCCGCCGTGTCGTCATTACATGCTATTTCTGTGCTCTGACTTGCAAAGTCCCCTTCACACGAAACGGTAAACGTTTTACCGTTCCTTGTCATCGTAATCTCCTTTGCAATGTTGCCCATGTCTCGGCACACCCTCTGAAAATCAAGAGAAGGTAGCGTGGTCTCGATTGTCATGTTAATATCAGGCATTTCAAGAAGGTCGTCGTCGATGTCCATCAGTTTCAATTTAAACGTGGACTTGGTTTTCTTGTCGGCATTCTGGATATGAAATTCGATAAAGTCCGCCTGATCTAGACGTATGGTAAGAACATCGTTTACTGTTATGGTCTTCAGTAGTTTGTAAACATTGTTCATGTTCATACCAGCAATGACCTCACGATCAAAACTGTACTCCTCAAAATTAGATGCGTCCAGAAATACGTTTACCAGTGAAACACGAGCAGTGTCCAGTGCGATGACTTTTATACCAGATGGTCCAAATATCACATTCACGTCGTTCAGAACGGCCTGTAGCACTTCGAAAAGTGACTTTATACCCATCGCTTGGATCGTTTTTAAATACATTTTTGTCCTTTATTAAGAAAAGTCCTAAACTTTAATGGCGTTCGGCATGTGCATCTTTGACATCCCTGTTAATTTTTGCCTCTAGCTCGGGAGTCAGGGCAGGTTGGAGACTCTGACCATAATTGTCTAGTTCAAAGAAATCACCCCCACCAGAGTCATCGGCGATAGACGAAGCACCTATACCCCCTCCCAGCCCAGCACTGACCCATGTGTCGGGCATGATGCTTGAAAGCCACTGCTTGACCTCTGAACCGACCAGGAATTTCCCATTTTTTGTTATCATCGTAGGGACACGCGTTATTTTATCACGGTAATCCGGTGGTATCCCTCTGGTACTAATATCATGGTATGACACAATGCTCTTTAGACTGGGGGTCTTATCAACAAACTCCAGAATCTCCGAGCTGAACTTGCATTTGGGACTGTAAATCAGGAGCGCCATTTATAATTTTAGTCGCTTTTTCTTAAAATTATTTTACGCACCTACTTTAATAAGAATGCGTACCCTTCACATAGTTCTTCTGGTTGTAGCCATAGCTGTGTTGATTAAATGTAGCCAGGAGAAAGAAGGCTTCTTCGGGTTTTCGGGTTGGAACGGAGGGTACCTGTCAGATGGTGTCAGTGTCCATAAACAGGTTCGGGAAGTCAATATGGAGGACTTTGTTCGTAACACGGACGATGGTATCCCCCCGAAGACCTGGAGCAACCTCGTAGAAACCGCCCAGGTCGAGCTTAATAAGTATACGTCCCTGTGCCTGGTTCCCTTTTTGACCATCTGGGCACACATGTATGACGGCCCAGAGGGCGACAAACTTTACAAATGGCGATCGATGTATGTCGCAGGGCGTGAACAAATAGGTGTCGAGATTGAGGCAATTGCCCTCGTTCGCGCGGACACTGGTGTGATTGAGCTTGTTTCTATCGAGACTGATCAGCCTTTCAAGAGCTCCGACAAAATCAAAGCGTTTTATCCTGACCAGTACAAGGACTACATGAAGTTTAACAATATTGTCATGAACAATCGTCCCAACAAGGACGCACTCGCACTCGTGGAGAGTTCGATTGCGCGCAAATTCGCACCTACCAGGCGCCCTAAGCCAGTTGACGAAGTTTCGGCGGGTAAGGTTGGACTTTCTCTCGTAAATATGGGGTCCTAAAAAACTTGGGTTCACAGTAGAGGACGATGATTCGTGCCAGTGACTTGAGAAATAACGACAAGGAACGTCGATCCATTAAGAAGGACACCTACAAACAGATACTAGAAACGTTCATGCGAAAAATTAAAACGGCATCGGATTTGGGCGATAAGCTCGTGTTTTTGACAGTGCCGCCTGTTATTTTTGGTTACCCTTTGTACCCAGTGGAAGAGGCCAGGACATATATAGGCAGGCAGCTTAACTTATTGGGGTACATGGTAAGTTATGTTTCGGCGAGTGAGATGTGTGTGACATGGGGCAAACCAGAAATCAAAAAACCGACAGAACGACGAGTACACAGACGCGAACCCCCGCCACGGGAAGATGACCTTACAGACTTTAGCTCACTTATGAACCTAAAGAAGACTGCGGAAAGGTATAAAAAGAAAAACAGCGGATAATTATAAAATGGACGAAGTTTCGGAAGCCAAGAAGGAATATACTTCATATCTATGCAATGTCATAACCCCGCATGCCATAGAGGTGTTCTATCAAATGTATTATGAGGCAAAGGACCTTGCAAAGGGCCAGCAGCCCCTTAACCAGTACCAACGCCTTCTCAAGGAGGTCCAGAACTGGAACAATAACATGGTCAAGACCCACTGCGAGGCTATCACAACCTCGTGTCCCGTGTTTACTGAGCTCGTGGGTGCCGTATTCGTGAGTTACATCAAGGTCATGTCATCCGTCAGGATTAACAAGTCGGCCCAGAAGATTTCGATTAAGATTCCCAGTAACGAAGTGTTTGTTCACCGTTGTTTCATTTCAATCGCTCGCGACTTGTATGCCGACCCATATGTCATGCAGGAGTCGATGACCGATCAGCTCCGCGAGGCGAAACTATCGTCGCGGTTTAGTGTCGCCATCGCCAGTACTGTCAAGGACCTTCTGCCCATTCATGAGATTTTGAACACGTACATGAAACTCCCCGAGACCGATAAGAACATTGACATTGGCGATGATATGGACGACGAGCCCCAGAGTATTGACGACGAACTCCAGGGGTTCGCCGACCTCGACCCCGAGCCCGAGCCCGAGGATGAGCCCCAGCCCGACGAGTCAGTGCCTGAACTGGAACCTCTCGCATCAGAGGACATTGTCGACGAAGAGGAGGACGCGGTTAAAAAAGTTGAAATATTCGGCAAAGTCCCACCAGGGACGCTCGGCGAACAGGAGCCCACGGAACCAGCAGAGCTCGATGACGTTCTTTTCGCGGACGCCCCCGACAAAAAAGAATCACAGCTATAATTAAACATGTCTGGCATTGGTGAATACCTTCGCGACCCTGCGAGTGCTGCTATTATTGCTGCGGCTATTACAGCCGGGTTTATTCATACACGGTCTCGTCTCAATAATGAGGGTAAACTAAAGCTTCATCAGTATCTCCGCCCAGCTATCCTGAACGCCGTGATGGTTTACTTCATAATATCAATGGGTGTAGCTGAACAGGAGGTTATATCTCAGGAACCCTTTTAAAGATTAAATTAGGTATAAGTACATAGTAAAGATGGCTACCCTAAGCGCATTCAATGACATGATGGCACAGTTCCTCATGGAACTCCAAAAGACGTTTCCAGAGGAGCCCGCAATTAAGCGGTACATCACGAGCTTTGAGCTCATGAAGTCCACAAACCCCCGTAAAATTCTAGACATGTTCATGCACCACGTGGCGCCTTTCCAGAACCAAATTATGGCAAAGGACGAGACGTTTTTCCGTACCAAGCTCGACGAATCGGATTCCAACATGATTGACGAGCTTAACATCAAGAAACACTGGGACAGTGGTCTTTCGGATAACACAAAGGGCGCCATTTGGCAATATCTTCAGACCCTTTGTATGCTCGGCGGAACCATCTCATCTATCCCCAAGGAGACCCTCTCGATGATTGAGAATATGGCCGAGCAAGCAGTTGGCGGTATGCAGGGTGCGGACGGCCAGCTTGACCAGGGGAACCTAATGGCGAGTCTTACAGGGCTCATGTCGTCTCTTGGGGGAGCAGGCGGGCTCCCGGGACTGCCTCCCCAGAACAATAAGTAAATAATCGGTATATTTTCATTAAGTTATAAAATTGAAACTCACATTTGATATCATTATATTTTGTATGCTTATATCAAATGACAAATACGGCAGCATATGCGGGCATCGCGATGTGCACCCTCGTCATGCTAGGCGGCGGAGGCGCCGCTGTTGCCACTCGTCAGAAGATGGCAGGTGGCGGTGCCGCCTTTATCGGCCTCGTGTCTGTTATCATGCTTAGCCTGTACGTCGCCGGTTACCTGGGCGGTGCCCCGAAGCGTGACCGCGCAATCAAGGAGGCGACCGCCGAGGGTGGTGAGTTCAAGGAATGGATGGTTTCCGTCTATGACGACATTAATTCCAATGAGGCCTATGACTATAAACCCAAAGGCGATGAGCGCGAGAAAGCCATCCAGTTCATGGAGATGGGTAAACTTTTCGAGATTGCGCAGTGTAAGTACAGTGACTGGAGCTCGTGGGACAACGACTGTTCGGATGCCTCCAATAGGAGGAGGAAGCGCACGCGTACCATTGGTGCGGACGCGGATGCTGTGAAGTGTGTGGACCTAAACGAGACTGAACTGTGTGGGGCCAAGGACTGTATGATGAGCGAGTGGAGCGAGTGTGCGGACGGTAAGCGTAACCGCACGGTTGTTTCGCCTGCCATGTTCGGGGGCAAAGTGTGTGGCGTCATGGAGGAGGTTGGTCCTTGTGCCATCGCGACCACCCCAGTTGCCAGCACGACACCGACGATTCCCATGGATGCGTCGAGTACGGTGGAAACTATCCGCCAGGTCGATGATGTCGTCACCGAACAGGCGAAGTCTGCGGCCGCCACTGTCTCCACTGCCGTGATGCCCGTGTCGGGTGGTGGCTCTACCGCCGCGGTCCAGCCGACCGCAGAAGCCGTTACCACGTACATTATGGAGAAGGGCCTGGATTTAACCGGGGCAACCATCAAAATGCTCGAGGACACGTCCGTGGTGGCATGTAAACAGGAATGCGACAACGAATCCGAATGCGCACTCTTCGTCAGGAATCCCACAAATGGGACTTGTTGGCTTAAGAAGGGCGAGGGGTTCTCCGAGGCGCGTGTAATGCCCACGACTCGCAATGCTCACATTAAATCCAGTAAGCTAGAGAATGTTAAGAACTTTGTCGGTGACTATGCTAAATACGCCAAGGGCGGCCACTGCGCTGGCACACCTCTGTTTGAGTCCGCAGCAGAGGCTCTGACTAGTAACGACCCAGTGGCTGAGGCGAAGGGTATTTGTGATGCATATACAGAAACAGTGGATGGCGTAGTTAAGAAATGTAAGTACGTTTCAGTATGGACCGATAATGGTTACCGTGTGTACCCCGACGGTGAGTGCAACGACACGGTTAACCGCCTCGACATCAAAACATTCCAGCGTGTTAAGCTTGAATAAATTCTAAACATATAACAAATGAAAGTCTGGTTTGAAAATCCAAAACTGCTATTTGCTAAAAATGATATCGCCAACTTTTGGCCCGTGAAGGGTCAGAGCGCAGCAGAGCGTATCAACGCGACTAGCAGATTTGTCATCTACCTTTCCGTGGTCCTTTACGTTGTCAGGCGGGACCCGCGCATCTTCGTCTTGGCGTCCCTTGTCCTGTCGTCCATGTACATTCTGTACAAGACCAACATGGTCCCCGACGAGAAGTTCGTCCCCGTCGTCGCATCGGGGCGCAAGATTACCCCCGTTCGCCCGGCGTGCCAGGTCCCCACCGAGGATAACCCCCTCGCGAACGTCCTCCTTAGCGATTACGTCACAAATCCCGACCGTCCTCCCGCATGTGCCATCGGCTCCGTCGACGGGCTCGTGACCAAATACCTCGACGATTCCTTCCCCAGGGACGCGGCCGATGTTTACAACTCACGCAATGGCGCGAACCGGGCATTCTATTCCATGCCCTCGACGACCATTCCCAACGACCAGACGGCGTTCGCCGAGGCGCTCTACGGTAAGAAGTTCAAGCCCATGTGCCGCAGTGACCCCTCGGCGTGTGACCCCGACACGAACCCCATGTTCCCCGAGGAGGTCCAAATGCGTGGTTTATTTGGCGGGTCGGTTTAAATCTTTTCTATTATTAAAGTAAATATGGATCCTTACCCCTATCTTCTACAGCCTGGGCTCCAGATCGTCAAGGACCACGCGGTCCCGCCCGTTTGCGCAGATGACGATGTGATGATTTATCCTCAGCCGTCGAACCTCAACGAGAACAACCGTGCTTATCAGCAGGCCATGATTATCGGCACAGCGCCGTTCATGGCTCAGAAAGGCGCACCCGCTGCCCTTGTTGATGTCGCGGACGCCCTTCGCCCCCAAGACACCACCCAGTTCAACAAGTATTACGCTGGGAAACCGTACTCGTTCCCGTCCCAAAACGTCGAGTGTGTCCTTCCCCTTAGGACCCTTCCGTGGGACCCCGCGTCGTCCCGTGGTGAAATGCAGAATGCGATGTTCACCCGTCGCTATTGCAAGCCCCGCAAACAATAATTTAAATATCTATATCTTATAACAAACAGCATGGACCTGTTCACAGTCACAGCGCTCGCTGGCATGGTTTACGCCGGAAAGACGCTGAGTAAGAAAAAGGAATCCTTTCTTCTGGACGATTCTCCTGCTCCAGAAATAAGGGAGAAACCCATAAGCAAAATGTCGCCTCTGCCACAGGAATCCATCCATGCGGCAGAGCAAATGCCCTTCTTCGGGCGCAATAACAATTCCCCAGGTGTGGGACTTGCTCGGGCAACTACAGGGTACACAGGGGTTTACAATTCCGAACAGCCTGTCGCAGGTGTTCGCCCTCCCAAGCGGGAAGTGCCTGGACAGCCCATGTTCGCCGATATCGGACACACTAGGCGTCCCCAGGGGGAGATTAATTACGAAATCACTGAGCGTTTTTCCCAAAATATCACGAACCGTCTCAATAACCTTTCCCCCGTCGAGAAGCAGAACGTGGGTCCCGGTATCGGTATCGGTCCCAATGTTCCCGCATTCGGTGGATACCAACAACTTTATCGTACGATGCCCAATAATGTTGGGGGGTACAAGCTCACGACCCTTCCCGGTCGCATCGCCCCCGGCGGCGCCCTCGCTGGTCGCGGTATCGCCCCGTCCGAGGGGACCTTCGGTGAAATCACACACTACAAACCCACGACGGTTACCGAGCAGTGGTCCCGTCGCCCACCCGCCAGGGGTCGCGCAGGTGGCCAGGGTGGTCAACTCCAGGGTTCCCGGATTCGTGAACGGTATGTCTACACCGAGCGCCCGACGTGTCGCTCCGAGACCACGATGCGTTCCGATACGCTCGGGTTTAACCCCGCGGGTAGTTTCGTTCCCGGTGCCACGTCTCAGGATAATCCCACCAGGAACAAGGGTGATTTGAACCAGCAACGCGTGAACGACGTCGCTTCCCCTGGTATCTCGAACTTCGTCGGCGGGTACGAGGTCGCGCCACTCAATATTCGCCCCGCTGTTAACCGTGGTAAAGAGGGACGCAAGGGTAACGCTGGGCGCATGAACGTTCGCATGGACGCGCTCAATCAGGGCGGTGCTATTACGGCCACCAAGATGCAGATCAACCCCGAGTACACGGGTACGCCCGGCCCCACGGGTAGCATGAACCAGACGTACGTCCAGGACAAGTATTACCAGCTTAACGCGTACAAGGGTCAGAAGAACTTCCAGGCGTCGTCCAGGGCACTGGACCTTACCAAGAATGTCCTCAAGAACAACCCGTTTGCTCACCCACTGGCTTAAAAAAATATCAGGTAACATAAAATGACAATGAACACTGTAACACGCATGTTGAAAAAAAACAAGGTAATCGCCGCCGTTGTGTTGGTGATTCTGATCGGTGTTGTTTTTCACATGAACAGCCGTAAGGAGATGTTTTTAAAGAGGAAGCCAAGGAAGCCAGAGGTAGCGGAAAGTATGCAGAAGACGCTCGAGAAAATACGCAAGGCGTTTGCAAAGGAGAAGGTGAGGGCCTCCGCGGTGGCCGCCGCCGAGAAAATACGCAAGGCGGCCGAGGATGCCAAAAGGAAGGCCACGACCGATGAAGAACGTGCCGACGCAGCCGAACTGGAAGTTGCGGCCGATGAAATCGAAACCGCAACTAGCGTAAACGCCCTGATGAAAGCGACAACTAAACTCGATAAGATGGCGAAGACCGGCGAAAAGAAGGAAGACGTGAAAATGAGTAAGGGGGGTGCGTCCTCTAGCTCCGGCCCGCCCGATGGAGCCACGGTTTATCACGGGTGTAAGATCGGCCTGGCTGATATCGGGGCCGGAAAGGGAGAACTTCGCGCGTTTTGCCGCGAGGCGTCACGAAGCGGCGCCCCGAAAAAATTTGGAGGAATCATCACTCTCCGAAAGTAAAAAATGTCTCATATGGACCTATAAGATAATATCGATACCAATAATAATAAAACATAATGGCGAGGTGTGACCATTGTCGTAAGAAAGTCGGACTGAACTACATCGAATGTAAGTTTTGCAAACTGAACGTTTGCATTCCATGTAGATCACCAGAGGACCATAAGTGTCAAAATTATGAGGATAAAATTCGTTTGGAAAGGGACGCGTTACGCGATAAACTCGAACGCGAAAAGACGGTCGCGTCTAAAATCACGCCCTTTTGATACGCGTGTACAAAAGAACAGCTAAGATAGCAATCAACATATAAAGAGCGAGATTGCTAGTTTCCCTGTCTTCTTTCACTTCAATCATCGCCTCTTTCTTGAGTTCGGCGATGCGGTAATCGAGAACACCGGGGTCGATGTTCCTGTGGGGAAGTAACCGCCGCCCAAGGGGACAGTCGCCTTCCTTCTTGGAGCAGTAATCAACGGTTGAAACCTGCATACCTGTCCCCGCCGCCCGTGCCCAGTAACATCCCTGGCTCGGCTCGGCGGGTTCCTCTACGGGCTCCTCTGGGGGACCGTAGGGTAATTTCTCAAGGTATGGACCACCAAATACGCGAACGCCTGGTGTAAATACATTTTTGCCCGCGAACGGGTTAATTTTATTGATAGCGAGATCATCGTTCAACATGTTAGCGCTGCTCATATTTAATATTTAGTAAGACTTTTTTAGCATCTTCTCCTTGTGAATTTTCCACATTTCATCCAGATCAACGTCCAACATATCAGCCAGTTGAAAAAGATACCCGAACACGTCCCCCATTTCCATAACCACGTCGATACCGCGTTCCTTCTTGAGGTTCTCCTTCTTGAAGTAACTCTTATACTGGCGAATTGCACTTGCTAGTTCACCCACCTCCTCTGTGAATAGCAACCACACTGTATTGATAGGGGCCTTGTTCCAGCCCTTACGCTCGCACACAATTTTCGTTTGAATTTTGTAATAATTTAGGGATGACTTATCCATAGTGATTGACTTAACATATTAACGGTAACTGGCTCTATTTACATTTGAGGATGACGATCACCAGAACCAACACAAGAGCAGTCTCGCAACTTAGCGCGAACTTCTCTTGTGTCTCCTTATCGTGTTCCTTCGCGTAAGGTTCTATTAAAAACTTTTTAATGAGTTCAAGACATCTCCGAATCAGGAGATAGAACAGAACGCCCAAAGCGGCGTCGAGTGCATGAAATTTTGCCATGATTTATAGCCCAATCTTAGTATTAATGTCGATTTTTTTACCGTACAGGGACGTGTTCTCTGGGATGGCGTTGGGTACATACAGGGTAGACGCGTCGCGTAGGTAGTCAATGTATCCAGCTATACCCGAGATGACCTGACGAGATGCCAGCTCGATGACCCTGGTGTTCATCCATTTGACCTGTTCACACAGCTCCTTGTTGGGGACGAGGGCATTGTTAATGTAGACCGTGCGCATGAACACCATCAAGTCGGTGCGGTTCTGCTTATCAACGGCCAGTCCAGTTTCGTTCTTAACGTGTTGACGTAACCCGCGCTGGACTAGATCGATGTTAAAGTCGGAAAAGTACAGGTCGCTGAGAGGCGTTCTGGTTTGGTTGAGAGTCTCAATGACATCAGTTCGGACAGAGCTTTCCATTTCCGTTTATTAGAAGGCGTGAAAAAAAACCCCAGTACTATTAAATGCAAATACCACTCGCACCCTTTCCCGCGACCTATGCGCCCCCGCCGGCCAATTGCGAAATCAAGCGCCCGTCATGTAAGCCCGAGAACGACTGCTTTATTGCCAGTTACCCCTCCCCTGGCAAGGACTTCCTGGTGAACACGTACCTCACTCGCCCTGACCGTCTGGCGGAGGTCCAGGGACCCGGCCCCATTCGGAGCTATATGTTCAACTGTCAGTAGATAAAAACAATAAGCCATTAATAAATAACCATGAAGATTCTCAAACGAGATGGAACCCTCCAAACAGTCAAGTTTGACAAGGTTACAACGAGAATTCGTAAACTGACAAAAGGTCTCGGTATCGGTGCGCCCGATAAGATTGCTCAGCAGGTCGTCAGTGGCATTTACGATGGGATTACGTCCTACGAGGTCGACAATCTCTCAGCCGAGGTTGCGATTGGGATGGTTTCGGAGGACCCCGAGTACGAAACCCTTGCGACCCGTATTGTCGTGAGCAGTATCCAGAAGGCGGCCCCGGGTAAGTTTTCGGATGCCATCGAAGAGCTTCACGATGCGGGCGTTGTGAGCGACGACCTGTATGCGGCCGTGAACACACACACTGGTATTATCGACGATGCCATCCAGACCGACCGAGACTTCAATTTCGGGTACTTTGGCGTCAAGACCCTCGAGCGCGCTTATCTTCAGAGGATTAATGGGAAACTCATTGAAACGCCCCAATATATGTGGATGCGCGTCGCCCTCGGTATTTTCCCTGAGGACCTCGAGGAGGCGCTCTGTGTTTACGACCAGATGTCACGAGGGCTGTACACTCACGCCACACCGACCCTCTTCAACTCAGGAACGCCTCGTCCCCAGATGTCGTCGTGTTTTCTCCTGGGAATGAAGGACGACTCCATTGTCGGTATTTACGATACCATCAAACAGTGTGCCCAGATTTCGAAGTGGGCCGGTGGTATCGGGCTCCACTGTCACAACATTCGTGCTAAGAACAGTAAGATTCGCGGAACAAATGGTAAATCTGACGGTATCATCCCGATGCTTCGTGTTCTGAACTCGACGGCGCGTTATGTGAACCAGGCGGGACGCCGTAAGGGGTCCATCGCCATTTACCTCGAGCCGTGGCACGCGGACATCATGGAGTTCCTCGAGCTTCGCCTGAACCAGGGGGACGAGGAGGCCCGGTGTCGCGACCTGTTCAGCGCTCTGTGGATTCCCGACCTTTTCATGAAGCGCGTGGTTGAGAACGGCGACTGGACCCTGTTTTGTCCCGACGAGGCCAAGGGACTGTCTGACGTGTACGGCGACGAGTTTGAGAAACTGTACATGAAGTACGAATCCGAGGGTCGTGGTAGGAAGACTATCAAGGCACACGATGTTTGGCAAGCGGTTCTCAAATCCCAGGTTGAGACGGGTACGCCTTACATGCTCTACAAGGACGCGTGTAACAAGAAATCAAACCAGAACCATCTCGGCACCATCAAGTCCAGTAACCTTTGTGTTGAGATTGTGGAGCACACGGCCCCCGACGAAGTTGCGGTGTGTAACTTGGCGTCCATCGCCCTTCCCAAGTTCGTCAACAAGAAGACGTTCAACTTCAAGGAACTCCACCACGTGGTTTGTCAATTGACCAAGAACCTGAACGCGGTCATTGACCGTAACTTCTACCCTGTCGAGGAGGCGCGCAAATCTAATATGCGTCACCGTCCCATCGGTATCGGTGTTCAGGGTCTCGCTGACGTGTTCATGATGATGAAGATGCCGTTCTGTAGCGAGGGCGCTCAGAAACTGAACAAACAGATTTTCGAGACGATTTACCATGCCGCACTCTCAGAGAGCAATCGTCTTGCGGCTCGCGAAGGCACGTTCCCCTCATGGGATGGGTGTATGGCCCAAAAGGGTATCCTCCAGTTTGACCTCTGGGACAACGTCACGCTCGACCCCACGCTCAAGTACGACTGGGACGCGCTCAAGGAACTCATCAAGAAGAACGGTCTCCGCAACAGTCTCTTGGTGGCACCTATGCCGACGGCGTCCACGAGTCAGATTCTCGGGAACAACGAGTGTATCGAGCCGTACACGAGCAATATCTACATTCGTCGGACCCTTGCGGGCGAGTTCACGGTCATCAACAATCATTTGATTAAGGAACTCAAGCGCATCGGTCTATGGAACCTCGAGATGAAGAATCAGATTATCCGCGAGGGCGGGAGCGTCGCGAACATCCCCGAGATTCCTGCCGATACCCGTGAGCTCTTCAAGACCGTGTGGGAGATGTCGCAGAAGGTCATCATTAATATGGCCCGCGACCGCGGTGCATTTGTGTGCCAGAGTCAATCCCTGAACCTGTTCGTTGAGAATCCCACGAGCGGTAAGCTTTCGTCCATCCACAAGTACACGTGGGAACAGGGTCTCAAGACGGGTATGTATTACCTTCGGACCCGCTCGAAGGCCAAGCCGATTCAGTTTACGCTCGAGCCGACGAAGCCCACTGCCAAGCCAGAAATCGTGTGTACGGATGACGTGTGTACGATGTGTTCGGCATAAACCATTTAAAGTTGATGCGTGTATAATATTTAGGTTAAAATGAAGTTCCATACTGTAAGCCCCGATGACATTACAATCAGCGAGTTTCACAACAAGAAAATGACAGTCTCCTACCAAAACAAACCACTTCGCGTACAGCTTCCCAAGATGTACATGCAGTTCGGTGTAGGAGCATGGGGACAACCCGCCCGCTTCTGGATTGATTTCAACATCCACGAGGACGGCGGTACTAAAAAGTTTAACGATTGGGTCAAGGCCATCGAACACAAAGTTATTTCTAAAATTTCATCGGATTCCAAATCAATTTTCGGTAACAATAAGACGTATGACATGATTCTTGACCGGTTCAATTCAAGTATCAAGGTGAAGCCCCCGTACCCGTCCAAGTTCCGTGCGAAGGTGGAAACGCAGTGGGGTGAGGAGGACACGCCCAAGGCGGACTTTTGGGACCCGAAGGGTCTGCCTATGAATCACCTTGTGATGAAAGAAGGTCTCTTCTCAGCTATGAGCGCGACGCCCATAGTAGAGCTGAGTAGCATCTATTTTATGAAAAACAGGGGTGAGGAAATGATTGGAATTACATGGAAACTTGTTCAGATGAAACTGATTGAGCCCGAAATCAAATCGGTTGTCAGTGATTACCAGTTCATTGAGGAGGAGGAATAATTAGGCGCAGCACGGGAACATGCGCTTGGGGGCACCAAACTTAATCTGACCGTTCTCAATCTTCATGAACGTATCTACAGCACCGGGAATTGCCTTCTTCATTACGGCGTCAATTTGCTCGTCGAACTGGCCACTGTCGGTGTTTTCAACAATGTAAATTAAAATGGATTTACAAAGAGCTTTCTTTTCCATTGCGCTGAGCGCGTGGAACTTCGTGACCTCTTTATAAACCTCCGTGATACACTCAATCATGTTCATGAGCGTGACACCCTCCTTCATGGACGCGACAAGCTTCTTGCAAAGCTTCTCGACCTTGGCGGGCTCGATAACATCCGACACGTCGGCATGGATTTCTTCTATGGAGACGGGCATTTAAAAGTTACAAATATTTTTTTGTCGGGTACTAGTAAATGCAAGCAGTACAGAATACCCCCTTTCTTGGTGCTTTATTAGCCGCGGCACTCGTGGGGTCCTATGTGACCAGCAAATCGGGCCACAACTTAGGGTTTGATACCATCACCCAACTCGAATCGGGTATGGGTAGCGGGCTCATCTTCACAGCCATCGTTCTGGCGCAGGCCATTCTGGGGGCCAAGGGACTGACGAACACACCGGCCGTCATCAACCGCGCGTTCAAGAACCCATCGGTCCGGTTCGTATCGCTATTTCTAATCGCACTCGTTTCAACAAAGAATGTTGAAAGCAGTGTGTTTATTACACTCGCGTTCGTGACGCTCATGCAGTTACTTCGCACCCCTGAGGAGCGCAAGAAAACCCCGTATCTTATTTAAATAACGTTTTTAAGCATTGACTTACATATGCGTTTCATATGATTATCGTATTGTTTATCCCTATTGGCGGCGTTGTACACAATATCAATGTCCTTCATGAGTTCAGAATTAGTTTTTATTCTCATGAAGTACCCTACTGTATGGTTTTCCCATGGGACGCGGTCGAATGAATCAACAATTGACTTTATGAGAGCGGCAGTGTCGCGTTTCATTTACAATAACCGTATATTTTTTAGTATCCCATGGCACAGTATGCCTTTTGGGCCTCTTTGAGGAGCGCGCCTTTCACGAGAACGTAACTATCCGCGGAAAGGCCCATGCGTTTTTTCGCGTGCTCAACGCACTTTTTCCAATCATCGAGCGATGCCTTTTTGGGCGAGGCTTTGACCTTGGTCTTTGCCTTGGACTTTGACTTGGGTGCCATGTTTACTAGTAGCCAAGAAAAAATCACTTAAATACCATCACACATATATACATAAGAATAATGGAGTGTCCTGTGTGTATATCCCCGTTTAATAAAACCACGCGCAAACCCGTGGCATGTTATGGGTGTGAGTTCACCGCGTGTCGAGAATGTACAAAGAAATACATTGTCGACAACAAGCTCACTGGGGAGTGTATGTCGTGTAAGGCACCATGGGGAAGGCGTTTCATAGCCGAACAATTCACGAAGAAGTTCATGAAAGATGACTACACGAAGCACCTTAAAACGCTCGTGGCCGATCGTGAAATGGCCATGATGGCAGACACTCAAAAGTATATCGAATCGTATAGGAAATCCAAACTAGCGACGGCAAAGGCAAACGAACTAAACGTCGATATCGACCTCACGAGGGCGCGTATCATACAAATCAAGGAGGAATTGAAGGACGAAGAAAAGTTCCTGAGTGCGCTCCGACGCGACAGGGGTCACTACAACATGGTTGCTCACGCGCCGCTCACGAAAAGTACCAATGAACCCATGTTTCGTAGATGTAATACACCGAATTGTACGGGATATCTTGATGACATGTATGCGTGTTCCGTGTGCCACTCACTCGCATGCGAACACTGTTTAGAGCCTATGGGGGCCAACCCACATACATGTGACCCCAATACGGTCGAGTCCATTCGTTTGTTGGAGAAAGAAACCAAACCGTGTCCGACATGTAAAGCAGTCATTTACAAAATTGACGGATGTGACCAGATGTGGTGTACCGAGTGTAAAACGGCGTTCAGTTGGACGTCTGGTCTGCGACTTCGGGGAATTATTCACAACCCGCATTACTACGAATGGATGCGTCAGACCCAGGGGTATGTTCCGCGCCAGCCAGGGGACAACCCGCACGAGTGTGGCGTTCCGAACGTATGGACAGAGGCGAGTCGCATAGATAATGGCGATATTCCGAACGATATTCGTACATATCTCCACAACGTATATACTATTCTTCGGTACGATGTCAATTGGCGCCTCCAGTTCCTTCCGGTGGATGAGAACGCATACGAACACAGCAAACTCGTCATTCGTTTGAAGTATATGAACAAGGAGATAACTAGGGACGAAATGGCGACACGTATCCAAAAAACCGATAAAATGTTGGAATACGAACTCGAGTACCGCCAGATATACGATATGATTCAGCGCGCATGTGGGGATTGTTTGTGGAGATTCTTTCAAATCTACGCAACCAAGGGTGTTTGCGCTGAGTTAAATGTTAACGAACTTGAACATTTACGAACAATGGCGAATACAGCATTTTATGATTTGTCAAAAGCATACGGTATTTCTATGCGCGTGATTAGTAATAACTGGCACAGTTTATTTTAGTTTTTCTTCATGTCGGCGTAAATCTTCCGCGCCTTTGTCGCCAGGGCGCCCTTGACGGGAACAAACCCCCCGCTCTTTAATTGGTCAGCCATGGCCTTGGGCTTACCGCTCTTCGTGATTTCCTTCTTGGCCTGGGCAACGGCATTGAGCCATAGGCGAAGGTGGGGGGCGGTCTTAGCGCCCTTGGACTTGTCCTTGCTAACAATACGACCGTCGACCATCCGAAGGTCCTTCTTCGTCAGACCCCCAGTGGTCCGGGTGGCAGTGCCGTGGAAAACTTGTGCGCGTGAACCGACTTCTAGCATTTTACTATTTACGCAGAAAAAAATGCCCGAAATCCATCCGCTAGGAACCGTCTAATAGTAAGTAAGGACAAACAATATGGAGGAAACGCTCGAATATATCTCATTGCTCAACAATATCAAGAAAACCTTTAAGAAGGTAACCCCGTCATGGGTGAAAATTACGACTATCACGGTCGTCGCCAAACTGAACACAGAACTGAAAATTGAACTCATTCGCTCCACGTTTGATGAAACGAATGAGTACAAACTCCGCTTGGACGGCTCTAATTACAATGGTCATTTGTGTGGGATCCCCGGGTACCGAGCTCGA